>Ga0268262_10000247_pt1 | contig 73334 bp, 43 predicted proteins | sample TergutNc150P3_FD_190354 | JGI IMG/M metagenome (GOLD analysis project Ga0268262, IMG submission 190354) | Nasutitermes corniger P3 segment gut microbial community from laboratory colony in Florida, USA - Nc150 P3 (SPAdes) (version 2) | ecosystem: Host-associated > Arthropoda: Insects >...
GCTTAAATGATAGCGTTTCCTCATCTTTTCCAGCACAGACTTAAGCACCCGCCGTTTTTCCTTGATATTGGCAACACCGGGAATCTCAAAAATTATCTGTATCATCGAAACAATCATTAAAATATAGGTTATTATATCTTAAAATGAATTTTTTGCGAAGGGCTATTATCGTCATTCTCCTCTTTATTCCGTTTGCCGTATTTGGTCAGGAAGAAACCGGCGCGGAGCAAATACAGGGAGAAATCGGTACTGAGCAAACACAGGAAGAAACCGCGTCGGAATTGGACATGGATGAGCTAAGATACAGGATTACAGGAGAGGCGCGGCAGGAGCTTATGAATTTTTCTCTCGGCAGTTCCGACGTTTCCCTTTTTGCGGCAGGTTCATGGATGGGCGATTTGCAGGGAAATTTCGGGTTTTCCAAATCCCCATTGGGACTTGGCTTTGCCTCGCCTGATACGCCGATTTTATACAAACAGGAAGTCGATTTAACCTTGTCGCTGTGGATAAACAATCGCTGGTTTGTCGAGGCGAACTTTACGGACGATTCGGCGCAAAACACCTACCGAGCGGGCTATCAGGGACAGCAGGGCGAATTTTTACAATATGCCGGAGTCGGTAATACGGGCTTGGATTTCCCCTCGTTCCCATACCTTGATCTCGGCGGCGATTCTCCTTCTTCCTTCGACTTTTACAGCCGCTTTGGAATGAGCGATATTAGCGTACATACGCTTGTTCGTTACGACGCGGCTTCCAGAGAAGAAAAAACATTTACAGGCGGCAGGGAGAGAACTTACAGCGATTTACAGCCTCAAAATACCCTGCGCGGAATTTCCTTTGTGCTGCCTGATACGGATTTAAACCCGCAAATAACAATATACATTGAAGACGATAAAGGCGCGGTGCGCGATTCAACGGGGCGGCGCTGGCGTTATGCCGCGCAAAGCGAATACGCGTTTTCAAGAGCGCAGGGTATTTTGGAATTGAGTATAAGACCTTCGGGAATGGTAGCCGTCGCGTATTCCAAAGGCGCAGACAATAAACCATGGGATACTTCTCTGGGCGGTTACAGTACAAGCGGATTTTTAGCAAACGTTCAGCGATGGTTTGGCTCTTCTGTCGATCTTTCAACTTATCCGCAATGCGGAAACGGCGCAGCGGCTCCGGGTAAACTTAACTTCCCTGCGGGTTACGCCCTTGTAATTTATCAGCCGGGAACATTTTCGCCCTTTGAAAAAAGAAACCGTTACGACGCTCCTTCAAGCTCCGCCGAAAAAGCCGCTTTAGTGCGCGCTTCTTCCGGCAGTGAGATAAGAGACTATGAATTAATACTCCTAGAAAATACGGCGGTTATCAATGAAACGCTTTTTTCCGGCGTTGTAAGTCAAAAGGGCGTATATGAGCTTGTAAGTACAAACGGAAATAAAAATTTACGATCTCCTGAGAACTGCTGGCCATTAGCTGAAAAGTACCCTGAAATTTATCTGCCTTCTTCCGTCGTTTTTTCAGGCGATATTGTTATACGTTTTACAAATTTAAGCGGCGCAAGCGGTTATTTTATAGGCGCGGATGTAATTCCCGGCTCTGTGCAGGTTTGGCGAAGCGGTATTCAATATACCGATTTTAACTATAATCAGTCTTCGGGCGAGGTCGCAATTAAGGGTTCTGTGGGACAAAATGAAATTATTCGCATAACGTACTTAAAAAAAAGCGAAGGAACCCGGCTGGGGAGCGTTGCGGCGGGTCTTGGCGCGATTTATCAAAGCGGCGCGAGTCCGTTCTCGGTTCAAGCGGCTGTTGGAGCCCGCTGGAATATAACTGAGGATTCATTTACAGAAGATGAAAATTCAAGTCAGGGTACTGTTGGAATAAGCGCGAAGACGGCGTGGGAATATGATTATCTAAAAGCCAAAATTACCGCCGGTTTTACTTTTATCCAAACGGATACAACCGGTCTTTACCGCGCCGCCGGTATGGAAGGCAATGAGACAATAATACCCCTTACGCCGGAAACGTCGTTTATTTCAAATACGCCTATTGGCTTTAACCCGAAAACCCGCGCTGATCTAATTTTCAGGAATTATAATAACAATACTATGCTTGGCAATAACCTTATGTACATTGATTGGAACGCGGATGTTATTGCGGGACTTAACAGACCCTATCCCGTTAAAGACCGTCAATTAGGCGACACTCAGGTTCTTGCCGCGGAGTTTGATTTGGGAAAAGATGAATGGACGGGGTTTCAGGTTCCCATTTACAACGATGCGGGCGTTTTATCGCGGGCGCGCGAGATAGAGATACCCTTTAGATTTTACGATTTTAATCAAACTTCTCCTGAAAAATTTAAAGTAATTGTTCAAATAGGCTCTCTTTCAGGTAAGGATTTTGCGTACGCGGAAAAAACAAACTTGATATGGGAAGAATTACTTTTTACCTATGACGGGACGGCGATTCCGGTTGCTCCTCCTTACTCCGGTAAAAATATTGATTATAACGCCAGAATAGCGCGGTTTATATTGAAGGACGAAGACAGATTAAAACTTGGAGACGCTAAATATTTGCGTATTATAGTTTTAAACGACGGCGACAGTGAAATATCCGGACGGTTTCTGCTTGCCCCGCCCATTGTGCGCGGCGCGGCGTTTAGACCGATAACATATAACGCTTTATCAAACACAGTAAACGGAAATTCCGATAATGTATCCGCCATTGAAACTTTTGATTTGGGAATTAATTCGCTTGGTTCCGCTTACAGTGAAATAATAAATAAACTTCATCCCAATGACGCCGTGCAGAGAGTGTTAAAACTTAAGTGGGAAAAAATGAATAAGATAGGAGTTGGAGTTTCCGCCGGTATTGACGGCAGAGTAGCGGAATTACCGTTAGCTGACTACAGGGAATTATCGTTCTTTGTTAAAACGGAAGAACAGTCAGTAAATAATGAAACGTTAAAATTTATTATCGCGTCCGGACCCGATTCTCTTTCCGATTATCAGTTGAAAGCTGAGATACCGTTAAACGCTTTTACCAAACAGAAGTGGTCAAAAGTTACAATACGCTATCAAGGTGATAATAAGGGAATAACCGTAGACGGAAGAAGGGTAGCGGCGGCTGTAAGTTATGAGCCTAAAAAAAAGTTGCAGGATAATCAGGGCGGAAGAACAACCTATACCGCGATTTTGATAAACCCTGATTCCGGCAATACTCTTGAAGACGGAACTATCTATATTGATGAAATAATTCTTGAAGATTCAGTTATGTATTACAGAATGAATGCAGGATCCGCCGTTGACTTTAAAAAACCCGGAACGTTGCTCTCCGCAGGCAGTATTCCCGTGTTAGAGGATTTTAACGTGTACACAAATGTTGAATCAGAAGGACGCGCTCAAAACGAAACGGAAGAGCGGGATTTTTCCGGCAGTTTGACAAACAGAACTGGCGCAGGGCTTTCCGTATTCGGCGTAAAACTTGCGGGTAACTACGCTTTTACAACAGCGGAAGACACTTATCTTTGGAGCGCGGATCATTCGCTCTCAAAAACGCTAGGTTCTTTTTCCGTAAAAGAGACGTTTTATGACTCTCCGCAGGATAACAACGCGCATCATAATTTTAACATGGCGTTTTCATCGGATTTTTTCGCTAAGTTTGAGGCGGACGCGTTATACGACTATTCAAGACTATGGCAGAAGTGGAACGCGGGACTTGGTTACACTCCGCAAAATGAATATATTCCCTCAACCGCGATAAACGCTCAAGCTGTGTGGACAAGAAACGACATTATTGCGGAAATGGATAATTACGGCAGTTTTTGGCTGGAAACGTGGGAAACTCTTGTGCCTGATAAGGGCAAAGGCGCTAACGCGAGGAAAACACAGGCGCAAATTGTTTTAACGCAAAGAACAAAACCTGTGGGAGCCGTTATTTCGCTGGAAGGCAATACCAATTCAACAGAAGTAAAATCTGTTACGCAGTCCGGACATTCCGCCTTTCTTGACATTCCTTTGACGTTTACAAAAACAAGTTTAAACTTCAGAATGGGACGCGGTTTTAAAAGGCATCTGTATTATTTTGGAGAGGACGTAACAGACGACAGTAAAAAATTATTTGAAAGCATAGAAGATTTTTCTCCTGTCTGGGGAGTTTTCCCCGGATATTCGCTCTTTGCGCCGGAACTTGAAGATGTAATGTATAAGGGACTTGATTCTTCCCCTTCGGCGCAGTCTGCTTTTTATTCATCTTTTAACGATCATTTTAGTACAAGACTTAATTTGCCCATGATTTACAATCCTTCGGCTTTTATTCTTCCCAATAAAATAACTTTCCAGATAGAAAGAACTTTGGAACAAAAAATGGACACAAGAACCGATAAACTAAATTTTGGCGGCGGTTTGGGTTTTTACGCGATAAATATGTTCGGCAAGATGGGATACCGTCCTATTTTAAAATTTTATCAAACCGATGAATATTCGCATGCAATTGACGCCTCAATATTTATTCCAAAAGACGAAGATATTTCTTATAGGATACAATCCGTATTAGGCGCGGGGTTTAAAGGAGAGGGCGGAGGTTTATTAAGTTTTGTTAATACTTATACGATTAAATCCGAAGGTTATTGGCTGGAAAGTTTTGTTACAGGCTGGGAAGTTCCTCTTAAAAAAAGCATATTAGGTGATTTTTACAAAAAGTTTATTTCATCTGCGGAAAGACAAAATTCATGGCTTAAATTAAATTCTTTTTTTAGTCAGAAATATGAACAGTTAAGAAAAGAAAGCGTTGAATTGGTATTTGACAGGCAAACGGATTATATGCGCTGGAGCATAATCGCGGGTCATGAGGAAATAGTAAGGATTCAAGGAAGGCTTAATTTTTCAACTTATATAAAATTTAGAGGCGGCGAAGATAAAGAACTGGAAACTTTAATATTTGACGTTATTTTGGGAACCGCTTTACGAGTCAGTTTTTGATGAATCGCTTGAGGCTTCCTTCTGCTTTTCCTGTTCAGCTTTTCTCATATTGCTGATTATAGTCTGGACGCTGGTTTTATTTGCGGCGCTGATTTTTAATGTAAGTATTTTTTCAACGGCGGGAATATCATTAAATCCTTCGCTAACGGCGTTTTGAAGCTCCGTAATGCCTTCCGTATTATCGCCGTCGGCGACTATCAGCGTTCTTGCCAGCGCAAAACGTATATCGCTTTTTTTGGGATTAACGGCGGTTGTTGTAATTTCCGTTATTGCTTTGCGGTATTCTTCAATAGCTCTTGCGTATAAAACATTGTCTACCAGAACCTGCGCGTATTCATATCTTGCTTTTGCGTCTGGATTGAGGTTCAGATAGTTGGAAAAACTGTCAATTGCCTCAACTTTTTTTAATTTTGCCTGACATCGCGCGTAGAGCAGCATAGTGTCTTTGTTTTCCAGCAGACTGGCGGGGTATTTTTCCAATACTTCTTCCGCTTTGGCATATCGTTCTAACGCGAATAACACTAAAGCGTGGTTATATCCGTCATCCGCGCTTTCGGGAACAAGCGAAAGCAGTTTTGCGTAATGTTTTTCGGCAATTTCAATGTCGCCTGTTTTTATTCTTGAATAAGCGGCGGCTTTTAGGGCAAGCACGTTATCTTTGTCTTTTTTTAAAATAGTCTCAAAATATTTTGCGGCGTCATCGTATCTTTTCATTTCATACGCGATTCGTCCAAGGTTATATGTCGAAGCGGTCATGGTTCTATCCGCTTTTCTTGCGCGGGTCAGCCATTTTTCCGCTTCTTCAAATTTTCCAAGATCATAATAAGCCATGCCAAGCGCGTAACATTCCTGCGCTGACGCGGCTTTTGACGCGCATCCGTTTAAAATAACGGATAAAAATGAAAAAATAAAAATAGATAAAAAGCAAATAAAACTTTTTTTTCTCATACCGACCTGTTTAAAACTATCTTCTCAATCTCGTGGAATTGGGAGCGGTAAAGGTTTGCTATTCCGGCTCCGTAGTCCGCAAGAAGCTGAATAATATTTCTTGGGTTTGCCCCTATATCATGCCCGTTTATTCTGTCTCCGGCGTCTCCAAGACCCGGCATAATGTACGCCTTATCATTTAACACGCCGTCCATCCATAATGTATAGATATTGCAATTATCAATAGCCCTTATGACTCTAAGCGCGCCTTTTAACGCCGCTATTACGTTAAGGAAAATAATTGAGCGCGGTTTTATTCCTGTTTTTAATAAGTATTTTACTATCGTAACAAGGCTTCCGCCGGTGGCGTTCATTGGATCGGCAAATATCAAATCTTTACCGTCAAGAGAGCGAGGATCAAAATAAGATTTATCAAGATCGAGGATATATTCCATGTCGTTTTCATGTTTTTCTTCGTTGCGGTGAATCCTGAACAGAGCAAAAGGAGTTATATATCCGTTGGAAGAATATTCTTCAATTTCCTTGCTCATAATCATGGACGGAAGAAGCGCGCCCCTGAGCATTACGCACATTACCGTATTGCAAATTTTATCGTCGATATTGGTTATTTTATGAACCGCGTAATTTTGCGCGGGACTTGTTACCGGAGTTTTTACAATCAAATGATTTTTCTGAGAGCCTGAGCTTATCCACGCAAGTTTAAAAAGCATCTCATAGGCGCGCTGAATGTAATATATAAATTCATTATTATCAGTATTTACATCGCGCAATTTTGCAATAACTCTGGAAGCCTCAGATTGATCCTCCTTAGGGGAAGTAAATGAATAAACGTGAATCCTTTGGTTTTTTTGGCATATTACCTGCATTAAGTCGCCCATATCCTGGTAAATGGATATTAGGTCGTTTTGCGAGTTTTTTTCTCCCGCCTGCACTTTTGGGAAAATATCAAGAGCCTTGCTGAAAAGGGTATTCATATTTTGAAGGTATGATATGTCATCGGCGGTTAAATGGTCGTCTAATTCGTTGGCTTTTATGATTACCTTATCCATAAATATAGTATAATGGATATAAGCTGTAAATGGCTAGTGGGTATGTCGCAGCCTGATTGACAAACAACAAAAAAAAGTGGATTTTAATAGAGTATGAAAAGATTTTATCTTTATTTATCAATAGCTTTTCTTGGTATGGCGGTTTTTTCCGCCTCGTGCAAAAACAATAAAATCGGCTCTGTAGAAAGGGAAGATCTTTTTAAACTTGAAATTGGTCCTATGGAGGATCAAATAGCGCTTTATAAATTGGACGGGACAAGGGGTATAAGGCGCACCGCTTTTACAATGCGGGACGGGCTGTTTTTTATATCGGACGGCAACAGCGGAAAAATACTGCGCTATAATTCCTACGGCAATTTGTTGTTTATGATTTATAACGATGAAACCAATCCCGCGCCAATCACCCTAAAAACCAATATTCAGGAAGACGAACAGGCGACGCGCTGGGCTTTTACATATCCGCTTGAAGAGCCGGGCTGGATAACGGTAGATTCGCGTAAACATATATTTGTGGAAGACAGATTGGCGCAGCAGGATCACCGCATAGACCCCGAAACCAAAGCGGTTTTGGACGGAATAATCTTGCATTTTGATCAAAACGGGCGCTTTATTAATTATCTCGGCAAAGAGGGAATCGGGGGAAGTCCGTTTCCCAGAATAATCGGAATGTCTACGTCGGTTAGGGATGAGATTGTTGTAATTTGCCGTATTCCCGACGGTTGGGATATTTTCTGGTTTAATTCAGCGGGGACGCTTCTGTATCTTGTAAAAATTTCAGCAAACGTAATTCCGGCATTGGCAAATTGGCCTGACGCTCATTCCGTAATCGACAGTATTACTCCGGCTCCCGACGCAAGGAAGCTCTACATAAAAGTTGATTATTCGCATGATATTTATGATCAGTCTACAAGTACCAGAACGGGAAGCGAGCCTGTAAGTTCTTATTTATGGATACTTAACGTTGAAGACGGAACTTATATAGGCTCTGTGGAAATACCTCTTTATGAAGTAATAGAAAACGGACGGTCTTCCGGCATTAAAGTTTTTTATTCAGTACTCGGCGCGGCGCGGAACGGGCAGGCGCTTTTTTACTTTCCCGTTGAAACAGGGTATTCGCTCCTCTTTGTCGATACAAATTCGCGGGAACACCGCAGGGGATACATTCAATTTTCTATGGATGAATTGCGGTATAACGACTTTTTCCTGTCGGTGGACGGAATTCTTTCCGCCATGCTTGCGGATAACTTTAACGTAAAACTTGTCTGGTGGCGTACCGATAAACTCCTTGGAGTAATGCCGTGACCGATTCAGACGATTCAGACGACGGCAAAAAAAGACCTAACGCGAATTATAAATTAAGCAAGCCCGACGACGCCGTTGTTCCTGAAAGCGAATTGGTTTTTTACTATAACCGCGAACACAGACTTTCCAAAGCCCCTAAACAAGTTCAGGAACTTTACGAAGAAAAAAAACCGAGCCGTTATGCGTGGCTTGGCTTTATCGGCGTCCTTGTCGCCGATACTCCCAGAAAAATCATGTTTTTTACTATTATTCTTATGTGCGTTCTTATTTGGCTGTTTTCGTTTCTGGGTTATATTACCTCGCCCCGCAACCTTGACGGAAATCTGGTAAATGTTTCCGCTTCTTTTTATGAAAATACAACTATCGTTGTGATAAATAAAAAAACAAAAGGCTGGAACGCGTATACGGGAGCCGTGGATATGGCGGTATCTGTTCCGCTTCCTGAGCAGGATGAATCAGACGGGCAGAGCGAAAATGCCGTTCCCATTTTTTATCACAGGATATTTTTCTCGCAGGAAAAACAAGAACGTTACAGTTTAGCCGTACCGTTTGAATCCGAGGAACTGCTCATTGTGCTTCAAACCGAAAAAAATTCCATAAAGTTAAAAGTACCCGTAAAATCCATTGACTAATATTTCTTTTTGTGTTATATATTGTTTATGATTCAACTGTATTTTTTATCAATTTTGTGTAACGGAATAACCGGATATTTACTGCTCTCTCAAAAAGAGGAAGAAATTGATAAACCTCAGCTGCCTATTAACACCCCTACCTTCTACCTTGTTCTGGGTATATTAAGCTCCGTTACCGGAATCTTAAAATTACTGTCGCCAATCCCCTCAAGCATTAACGCCGTAAGGGGAGTTCTTATATTCGGAGACCTTATCCCCGCCGCCGCCGGAATTGCCGCCGGGATTGTTCTGCTTTTCGGACTGTACCGCAAGGGAGGAATCGAAAGCTCAACCGATGAAAACCCGGGAAGCTTGGATCGTATCGGAAAAACCCTTTTAGCCCTGAGAAAACCGCTTGGTTTGGCTTTATTGGGAGCCGCTTTGTTACATTTTATTTTCGGAGAAATACTGTTTTTGTAGCGGTTTACGGTCTGACCACATATGTTGTCAGACGTACATTCCGCCTTCGGCGGAACGTTTTAAACCGCCATATTCGCCATTAAAGTTAGCTTAATATGGGATTATTAGCCGATATATGTATTATGATGAAGAAGACCAAAAACCTGCTCCTTTTTTTATTTGCCATTTTTTTTATCTTGATATGTTCCTGCGACGCCAAAAAAGAAGAAATACATGTAATCCCTCCTGTTACATCCCCGCTGTCCGGTGAATATATCGGCTTTGGGGTAATAAAAGAATCCTTTACCCACATTAACACCGATCCTTCTCAGGATAGTCCCTCTCTGGGCTACCTAAGACGCGGTTCGCGGGTAAAAATAGTCAGGCGGCAAATAGTTAAGACACAGGACGGTTATATTTCCTGGGTTTTGATAGACGGTCAACAGCAGGGCTGGCTTAAAGAAGATGTAATGGATATTTATAACAACGAAAATCAGGCGGTAACCGCTTCCGAGCTATTGTCCAGGTGAAATAACGCCTAACTGCCCGCACGCTCCCATGACAGTTCTTCCCTTATGAAGCCGCATAGTAACTTTTAACCCGTAACTTTCCAATTTGCGAATAAAATCTTCCGTTTCCCTTTTCTCAGGCTCGCAAAGCGGCTTCCCCTCAAATTCAAACCCCGCGACAGGATTCCACGGTATGATATTTACAATACTATCTAAACCCTTGGCAAAATCCGCTATGGATTTTGCGTCTATATCGCGGGTATTTACCTGTTTAAGCAATGGCGCTTCAAGAGTTATCCTTCCGCCGCTTTTTTTCTGGAAAAGCAGAAGGTTTTCCTTTACTTTCTCAAGCGGGTTTGCCCTTGTTATTGGCATCAGTTTTTGACGCAGAGTCTCATCCGCTGTTGTGAGCGAAAGGGCGAGCCTTACATATGGTCCGTTTTGGGCAAGGTCATAAAGACCATCGCAAATGCCGCAGGTGGAAATTGTGATTCTCCGCAAGGAAAAGTTTACGCCTTTTTTGTCGTTTAACAACAGAATGGCTTTTCTTAGATTGGGAAGGTTCAAAAGGGGCTCGCCCATGCCCATTACGACAATGTTGTCTATGATATGCCCTGAATCTTTGCCCTGCGAGGCAAGCCGCAGGAGTAAAAACTGCTCGATAATTTCCGCGCAGTCAAGATTGCGTTTAGAACCCAGCGAGCCTGTTTTGCAAAAGACGCAGCCTGCGGGACAGCCTACTTGGGTGGAAAGGCACGCGGTAAGGCGGTTTTTCCCGTCGTTTAACAGCACCGATTCAATTTTTGAGCCGTCTTCCAGAGAAAAGACATATTTTCTCGCGTCTCCGTCGTCATGTACGCTGTCAACCTTGCTTGAGTAAAGACGGAATTCGGCGCTTAACTCATTACGAAGGGATACGGGAATATTTGTCATCTCCTCAAGTGAATTAACCCCTTTGGCTATCCATTTAAATATTTGACCGGCGCGGAAACGGGGCAGGGCGGGGAGTAATTCTTCTATTTCTGTAATATTAAGCGCGGAAAGGAAAATCATTGAGTATTTGCCGTGTGTGATTTTTCGCCCTTATGCGTTTCATTGAGCGATTCAAGCATTTCCGTAATTTTTTGATTTTTTATCCCAAGTCTTTGGAACGATTCCAGCGTTTCAGCGGCGCTTCGTTTATCGCCTGTTTTGATATAACAATCCGCAAGCTCCGAATAAAGACGGTAATTTTTAGCGTCCTGCTGAATTAACCGCTTGAATGAAATGATAGCCTCGTCATACTTACCCTGTTCTTTGGCGATAAGGGCAAGCCCCATAACGGCGTATGTGTCAAATTCAATATTTAACGCCCTTTCGTAGAATGTTTTTGCGTTATCATAATCTTTTAAGTTACGGTATGCGTCCCCGGCGCGGGTAAGAATCATTTTGTTTCTCGGGTCTTGTTCAAGAATACGTAGCCAGAAAGAAAGGGAATTATTTACCTGATTCATACCGCGGTAACAGTCGGCAAGTCCGAAAAGCGCGTAAAAATTACTTGACTCTCTTCCCAGCACAGTTTCAAAATAAGGTATGCCCTTATTGAATGATTTTAATTTTCTGTGGCAGTTTCCAATCGACGTAAGAACGCGGATATCGACATCCTGATTCGCGGCTTCCAGCATTCTTTCCCAGTATGAAAGAGCGGCGTCATATTCCTTAAAATCGTAATGCAGATGACCAAGCCCGATAATCGCGTAAGCGTTGGATTCTTCCATTTCCAAAACTTTTAAATAATTATTCTTTGAGTTTTTAAAATCCCTAACTTTCCTGTAAGCGTCCGCTATTCTTGTAAGCACCGTTATATTTTTATCGTCGTGTACAAGGTACTGCTCCCAAATTTCAATCGCCTTTTGATACTGGTTCATCGCCTTGTAACAGTCCGCAAGACCGAAAAGCGCGTAATTGTTTCCCGGGTGGTGGTTAAGGCATCTTTGATAATAATTAACCGCGTCGCGGATTGAGCCGTTCTTGCGCGCAGCGTCTCCCATGCCTACAAGCGCGTAGTTGTTGTTTTCATCCAAAAGAAGAATCTTGGAAAAACAATCAATGGCTTCGCTGACATTGTTTTCTTTTAATAACTGATACCCGTGTTTTGAGATTTCCGCTATTTTTTGCGACTCTGCAGAATTGTGGGTTTCATGATTAACTTGTATATCACTCATTTTTTACTTCCTGTTCTCCCTGAACCGCGTTATCTGCAGGATTAACATCCATTTCAACGCCTTCGTCTTCATGAAGAATATCCTGTAAAAGATAACTTAATTGTTCGATTAACGGCTGAGCCTTGTTTTTATCGTGACCCATCCAATACATTCTTAACGCTTCAAGCGGTCTGTCCTTGGATTTATAATAGTCGCCTGTTCTGGAAAGCCCGTCGGAATAACCGGTGGTCATAAAAATCCTTCTGGCTCCCTCAATGTCGCCTTCATTGAATTTCTGGTTTGCTTTGCGGTTTAAAGCGGCTTTGTCGGAACCCTCAACGGGCGAAGATTCCGTTACTTTTATAAATGCGTTTTTATCGTCAAATTTTTCTAATATCTTCTTGTCCATAAAATACCATACAATTTTTATATGTTACTATAATTATCACCCTTATTTAAAAAAAACACAAGAAAAAATCAACTACAGATCTTCCGTATTCCCTTGAATCTATCCTCTGTAAATTGGGAATTTCAGCCTTTAAAAAGTCCTGTTTTGGTCTGTGGATAAGTACTTTTGTACCATTGGATACAAGGGGAGAAACGGCAATATTCGCGATAAGTTCCCATTTAAATTGATACGGAAAGGGCGGATCAAGGAAAATAATGTTAAAAGGGGTTTTTGCGCGTTTTATATATAACTCCGCAGGCATAAACTTGCAATTTATACGACATGGGGAAATTGACACATTTTCAATTAATGTCTTGCGCTTTTGTTTATCCTGTTCTACGGCTTCGATATATGACGCTCCGCGTGAAGCGGCTTCCAGCGCGATAATGCCCGATCCTGTAAAAATATCAAGAAAGGAAAGCCCTGTTATGTCTCCAAGACAGCCAAAAACAGATTCGCGCATTTTGTCCATTGCGGGTCTTATTTCAAAAGCCCCTTGCGGAACAGAAATTTTCCTGCCGCTAAGGCTTCCGCCTGTAATTCTCATAGTTTTGTTTTAAATACTTCCAAGAAGACCGTTTAATTCGGCGTTGCTTACAACAGGCTCCGCGATTACATTATCTGAGGGGACGTATGATTCTTCCACTGATTTTTTCCGTTTTAAACTGTCGCCTCTTAATTTTGCTAAAGTCATCGACATTTCCGGAAAAACAGCAGGCGAGAAAGGACTTGAATTGCCTGATATTTCATTAATTATCTGACTAAACTGCCATTCGGCGTCCAGAATATTGTCCGCTTCAACTTCCCTGTCAAGGAATTTAAGGTTTTCAAGAAATTGCCCAATGAGCGTATCCAATACGGAACTGATAAATTCAAGATCCGACATGGTCTGACGGTAAAAAGCGTTGGGATCCGTATCAAGGCGCAGAAGATCGCGAATCATTCTGATCCTGACATTTAAAATGAATAATGTATCTTCAAAATTTATACGTTTATTCATGGTATCGTTATAATTATCGGTAATAATTTAACAAAAAAAGAGTAAATTACAACAAGTCTTTATATGTAAGGAACGGTTGACATTATGTCGATAATCTTTCTATAATACTGTTTAGGGATTAAGGGATTAAAAGAGGGGAAAAATGTCTGCGCCGCTTCAACTGACATTCGTTAACTTTGCCGCAAGCTCATATATAATCGTAGAAGGCAAAAGAAACGCAGACAGGTTCTTTATAATCCGCGCGGGAAAAGTAAGACTCTCCAAAGAAGTTCAAATTGTAGCCGAAGAACAGGGCGATATGCTCGGTCCCGGCGATTTTTTCGGCGTTGTATCCACAATGTCCGGTCATAGCCATATTGAGACTGCGCAGGCTATTACGGACGTTACCCTTATTTCAGTTCAAAAAGAGCAGTTCAGCCAGTTAATACAGGGCAACGCCCCTGTCGCAATGAAGATAATAATGCAATTCTCCAAAAGAATGCGCTATCTGGACGAAGCTCTTACACGGCTGACATTAAAAAACAACGCCATGGACGACCCAAGCCATATTTTTAATGTTGGCGAATATTATGTAAAGCATAACCAGTATAATCAGGCTTTTTACGCGTATCAAAAATATGTTAAATGCTGTCCAACCGGCGAAAACAGAGAAGCCGCCATTGAGCGCATGAAAAAAATAGCCCCTTATGTTAAAGACCTTCAACAACCGCCGAAACCGGGCGAGATGAATCGTTCTTTTAAAAAAGACCAGATTGTTTTCTGCGAAGGCGAGCCGGGTGACGAACTTTTTATCATTCAAAAAGGCTCCGTCAAGATAATTAAGATCACCGATAACAATGAAATTTTGCTTGCCGTTTTAAAAACAGGGGATATTTTTGGGGAGATGGCTCTCTTGGAATCAAAGCCCAGAGCCGCCGGAGCGGTTGCCTATGAAGACTGCCAGCTTATGGCTGTAAACAGGGCGAACTTCCAGCAGATGATTCAAACCCAGCCCCAGCTTATAGCCCGTCTTACAACCCTGTTGTCGGAAAGAATATGGCTCATTTATAAACAACTGGCAAATACCCAAATAAACGATCCATTGGGCAGAATGTTTGACATGCTCCAAATTCAACTTGATAAAAAAAGAGTGGATGTTGGCAGTACGACAAATTATTCGTTTGACTTCGGCTTAAAAGAGCTTGGCAATATGGTAGGGCTGTCTCAGGGAGACGCTTCAATATACGGCAAAAAATTGATGCAAAACCATGTTTTCCAGATAGTAAACGAAAAGCTGCTTATTAAAGATTTAGGCGAAATCCCAAGACAAATCTCATATTACCGCAAAATGCAGCAATTAGAAAAAGCCCGCATGGAAAAGAAACCAATAGCCTAAATTTTTCCCAAGATTTTCACACAAAGCTCACAAAGAGACAAAGGACACAAAGGGAAAATTCAGGAATAGTTGTCCGAGGAATTAGCGTTGAAGCTAACGATAAGCTAACGGACAAAAACCCCTTATTCTCTCTTTGTGTCCTTCTCTTCCTTTGTGTTCTTTGTGTGTAGTCTTTTGTACAAAAATATCCGATAATTAAAGTAATGAACCTAAAACCTATAATTTTTGCCCTTTTACTCTCTTTCCTGCTCCTTCCTGTTTACGGGCAGGATAAACCAAAAGAAGCCGCCGCTAAGGACGCTGATGGAAACGAGCTTCCAAAACAGTTCCGCCAACTGTCCTTGGGAATGGGGCTTGATGAATTAAAAGACGGTCTTTTAAAAGACGATCTTTTTCAGTTTAAGGGAGACAGAGACGTTTCTTTTCTGCCCTCAAGAGATCAAAGCCTTGTGGAAACAACGGGCTTGTCGTTTATAAAACGGGCGTTTTTCCAGTTAAGGGACGGTAAAGTTTTTATAATGGCGTTCAGCCTTAACACGGAAGTAATAGACCACTATTCGATATTTACCCAATTTGTGCAAAAGTACGGACAGCCCTCATACCTTGACCCAAGCGTCGCTGTTTGGGAAACGGACGACATCAGAGTGGCTATAGAACGCCCGCTTACGGTTAAATACATAGACAGGGCAGTCTTTAACGATATTGTAAATGAATCGGGTTTGATTGAATCGGGACATGTAAAACTGCGTCAGGATTTTATAAATGAATTCTAAAAATAAAAAAGTACTCCTGGGCGTAACGCTTTTTATCCTATGCTTTTCATTTGTTACCTGTAACTCTGAAAAACTGCCTGTTAAAAATATTGAAGTTGAAAGGGACGGACAGGTAATCGCCGTTGTAAAAGCGGAAATCGCCGTATCAGCGGAAGAGCGCGCTAAGGGCTTAATGTACCGTAAAAGCCTGAAGGACGGATACGGCATGTTCTTTGTTTTTGAAAAAGACGAAGTAATGTCCTTCTGGATGAAAAATACCTATATCCCGCTTTCCATAGCCTTTATTGCCGCTAACGGTAAAATAATCGACATAAAAGACATGTACCCCCTCGATACCAATTCCGTATATTCAAGCCGTTCCGTCAGATATGCCCTGGAGACCCCTCAGGGCTGGTTTTTACGCGCCGGAGTGAAAGAAGGCGACAGTATCAAACTTGATTCTTTCCGTTGAAAATTCACAAAGATCTAGTATAATTATATAAGGAGCATTTGTGTTTAAAGGACTAACAAACAGAGTTCAGAGGCTTCTTTCGATAAATGCCCAGGAAGAAGCAAAACGTTATAATTCCGATCAGCTTTTGCCGGAACATATCATTGTCGCCATGCTTAAAGAAGGCGGCGGAACCGCCTGCAAGGCGCTTATGTTCCTTCGTATCGATATCCCCGAATTCAGGCACATTCTTGAAGGCTCCATTCCGCGTATACCCGGTCTTATTGTTAAAGGCGAAGTGCCGCCCTCAAAGCGCACTAAAAATATGCTTGATACCGCCACGGAAGAAGCAAGGGCGATGGGCAGTGATTTTCTGGGAACAGAACATCTGCTTTTTGCCGCAATGAAAGAGCAGGATTCAAGCGTACAGGTTTATTTGAATCAGCGCGCCGTTGATACCGACATGATGAGGGTAATAATTCAAACTACCTTTAACCAACCGTCATCGCGAAGCGACGATTATGTGCCTGTAGAGAGATACCAGCCGTATTATGCCGCGCGTGAAAAAACAGCGGTTCATCATAGAAGCGCGGCGGGGACAGAACGCCAGCCTAGAGTAAAGCCGGTTCCCTTCCCCGTACTTACTCCGGTACTGGATACATTTTCCCGCGATCTTACGGCGCTTGCGAGGGCTGGAAAGATAGACCCTGTTGTGGGCAGAAAGGCGGAGATTAACCGCGCAGTCCGTATTTTGGCGCGCCGTACAAAAAACAACCCTATCCTTGTGGGCGAACCCGGCGTAGGCAAAACCGCTATTGTCGAAGGGCTTGCCCAGCTTTTTGTAAGCGAGGCTGTTCCCGACGCGCTTTGCGGTAAACGCATTTTATGCCTTGATATGGGGCTTGTAGTGGCGGGAACAAAGTACCGCGGCGAGTTTGAAGAGCGAATAAAGAAAATTTTACGCGAAGTAAGCCAAGCCGGAAATATTATCCTTTTCATAGACGAGATACATTCGATAATCGGGGCGGGCGGCGCTGAGGGAACCCTTGACGCGGCGAATATGCTAAAACCCGGTCTTTCCCGCGGCGAGATTCGCTGTATCGGGGCGACAACGCTTGCAGAATACCGCAAGCATTTTGAAAAAGACGCCGCTCTTGAAAGGCGTTTCCAGTCTGTAATTGTCGAGGAACCTTCCTTTGACGATACCGTAAATATTTTATTCGGTATTCAAAAGAAATATGAGGAACATCATCAGGTAAGATACGCGCAGGAGGCAATCCCGCTTGCCGCGAAACTTGCCCAACGCTACATTACGGACAAATTTATGCCGGATAAGGCGATTGATATTATCGACGAAGCCGCGGCTTTCAGGAAACTGGAAAACCGCGAACAGCCGCCTGAGATCAACGGTATTGAGGACGAGATCGCCAAATTGTGCGAAGAAAAGACCGCTTATGTAAGCGCGCAGGATTACGAGCATGCCGCCGAATTACGCGACAGAGTCCGCGTTTTAAAGGCGCGGCTTGAGGAAATCCACGCCTCATGGGAAAGAGCCTCAAGAAACGAATGGCCTCTCGTTACGGAAAACGACGTGCGCAAAATTGTAACGGACGCGACCGGCATCCCCATAATGCACCTTGAGGAACAAGAGTCGCAGCGTCTGCTTTATATCGAGGACGAACTGCATAAGAATGTAATGGGTCAGGACGATGCGATAAAACGCGTTGCAAACGCGATAAGACGCTCCATGACGGGCGTATCTTCTCCCAAGAGACCTATGGGTTCATTTATCTTCCTTGGTCCCACAGGAGTAGGAAAAACCCTGCTTGCCAGAAAACTTGCCAAGTATTTATTCGCCAATGAGGAAGCCCTTGTAAGAATCGATATGTCGGACTATATGGAAAAGCATAACGCTTCCCGTCTTGTCGGAGCGCCCCCCGGATACATCGGCTACGAAGAGGGGGGAATGTTAACCGAGAAAATAAGGCGCAACCCCTACCGTGTAATTTTATTTGACGAGATTGAAAAAGCCCACCGCGATATTTTTAACATCCTGTTACAGGTTTTGGAAGAAGGGGAATTAAGAGACAACCTTGGGCATACCGTAAATTTCCGTAATACCGTTATTATTATGACAAGCAACGCCGGGGCAAGGGAGATTTCAAAAGAATCAACACTTGGGTTTACATCGGGTTCCGGTATAATGAGTTCGGGGGAAATTGAATCAGCCGCAATGTCGGAGCTTCGCCGTATCTTCAACCCCGAATTCTTAAACAGAGTAGACGAAATTGTAGTCTTTAACCCGCTTACGCAAAAACAAATTAATTCAATTTTTGACATTGAATTTAAAGAGCTTTCCGCCCGCCTTGCCGAGCAGAATTACAGCATAGAGATAACACCCGCCGCAAAACGCGTACTTGTAGAAAAAGGCTGGGATCCCAAATTCGGCGGAAGACCGTTGCGCCGCACAATTCAAAAAGAACTTGAAGCGCCGTTGTCACAGCTTATGTTGGAAGAAAACTGGGAAGACGGTACAGTATTTATTGCGGGCGTGAAGAATGGGAAGATTAAAGTAACGGCAAAACCAAGAGTAGAATTAGAAGTTTTTGCGTAAGTTTTAAATAACAGTACCCGGATACAGAATAGTATTCTTTGGAATTACAATAATGCCGTCTACGATGTAGTAATGCCCGTAATTGCCGTCTGTGCGTTTTATGTCGTCTACGCCGATTCTGCATTCTTCGCCTACGCAGACGTTTTTGTCGATAATTGCGCCTTTGATAATTGCGCCCCTGCCTATTCCCACATTGGGAATTCTTGACTCGGCGTTATGTATTTTTTGCTTTTCTGTCTCATAGAAGTCGGCTCCCATACAAACAACGCCGTTAAGGCTTGCCCCTGTTTCGATAAGCGTACGAATGCCGACAATGGAGTTTGTGATATTTGCGTTGGTAATGATACACCCTTCGGCGGCAATTGACTGGTTCATGTTGGAAAAGTTCATTTTTGAGGGCGGAAGATTACGCATGTGGGTATAAATAGGTTTGTGTTCGTCGTAAAAATCGAAACTGGGTTTTACAGAGGTTAATTCCAAATTGGTATCGTAAAAGTTCTTAATGGTTCCTATATCTTCCCAATAACCGTCAAAAAGATACGCGTTTACCTTAAGTTTGCTGATAGCGCCCGGAATTATCTCTTTTCCGAAGTCTGTAAGTTCATTGGCAAGGCATTCTTCCATAGCTTTGGCGTTAAAAACATAAATTCCCATAGAAGCCAGGTAACAATCGTCCTTGTTTTTGTCGGTAAGCAGTTCTTTCGGGGCTCTAAAGTCGGAAATATCCCTTGAAGGACCGGGTTTTTCAAGAAATTCGGTGATTTGGTTGTTCTTATCGACCTTTAAAATGCCCAAACCGCCCGCGTTTTCACGGCTAACGCCGGTACAGGCGATGGTAATTGCCGCTTTTGAGTCAACATGGCTCTTTAAAAGCTCCTGTAAATCCATTCTGTACAGTTGATCGCCTGAAAGAATAACGTAATATTCGGGGTTTTGCGTTCTAAAATGGGGAAAATTCTTGCGAACAGCGTCCGCCGTGCCTTCATACCAGCCTGAATGTTCCAAAGTTTGCTCTGCGGCGAGAATTTCAACGAAACCCTTTGTAAAAGTGTCAAAAAGGTAGGTTTGACCGATGTGCAGGTGCAAAGAAGCCGAATTAAACTGTGTGACGATGTAAATTTGCTTTAAATTCGCGTTTATACAGTTAGAAATTGGTATATCAATAAGGCGGTATTTGCCGCCGAAAGGAACAGCAGGCTTTGAACGAAATTGAGTTAAGGGGAACAGACGTGTTCCTTTACCGCCGCCCAGTATTATAGACAAAACTTCAGACATACTGTTCCTCCTTAATTTATTTAAAAATATTATATGTTTTTTTAAATTTTTTGTCAAACATAAAAAAGAATTTATAAGAAGATTTTTTCTTGGCAGAATGTTTTTTGTTGACAAAACGTTCAAAAACCGCTAAAATGGCTTTAATATTGCCTTTTTTAAGGAGTATTTATGAAAAAGGTAAAATTCTTTATTATTTTTTTTATTTGTTTAGGTTCGGTTAATCTATTTTGCCAGGAAGAATATAAAGATACTGAAGAATCAAATGTACTAAGTCATGAAGAACAATCTCCCGTAGTGTCTCAGTCGCAGGTACAAGCACAGGCGCAGCCTGTTCAGTATGCTTCGGGGAGCCAAAATATTACCCTTCTTACATGGGAAATTGTCAGTTTAATACAGAATTCGGGAAAAAGCCTGAATGCTCTTAATTTTTTCATTTCAAAGCCGTTTACGATGGTAATCAACGAGCAGTACGACCCTCCCAAAGTTGAAATTCAAAATGGGACGTTGATAATGCCGGACAGGGGGCAGACCCAGACGATAGTATTTACCGGCAATCAACCGGGAAAACTGCACGGGTTCCCTGTTTCGGGAAGCAGGGATATTTTTGAGGTTATTTTTCAAGCCGGCGGCAGGGACGTCGCTTTAAAGTTCAGGAGAAACCGGCAAAATTATTTTGAACTTTTTTCCGCAGTTATAGACACAAGACCTTATACGCTCCGCTCGGATACTGAGGTTATTCAACTGGCGATAAATTCAAATATAACAAGCGGCGAGAACGAAATACAGGCTTTACCATACGCACAAGCCGGCAGAAGCGGATTTGTAGAGGGAAAAGGCTCTCTGAATAAAAACCAAATAATAGCGTATATAAAAAAGCAAAATCCTTCGATAAATGCCGATCTCTTAAATAAGCTTATTGATACGTACCTTGAAGAAGCGGCTTCTGAGAACATTAACCACGACATTGCTATTGCGCAAATGTTATACGCCACTAATTTTCTAAAAAATCAGCGCGTATCGTCGCATAACTACGGGGGATTAATAGAGCTTCCGGGCTGGAACGGCAAATTTGCAAACATGACAGAGGGAGTAAGGGCGCATATTCAGCACATTAAAGGCTACGCAAGCGTAACCATGAACAACACACAAATAGTCGATCCCCGTTACTATCTGCTGATCAACTTAAAATACTTGGGAACAGTAAAAACATTTGATCAACTATATGCCAAATGGGCGGCGAACCCCGTGAATTACAAGAAGAACATTGATAAAATCCTTGACGGGCTTTCCAAGAAATAGTCGGTTAAGAATTCTACCACGAACCACACGAACCAACACGAATGGCGACAAGATATGTATATAAGTTCGTGTGGTTCGTGGTTAAAATTTATTTTTTAAGAGCCGGCGCTTTTGACACATACGCGTTATCCTTAATAAAAAACCGTAACTCCAAATCCTTACCCTCTGTCAGTCCTATGCGCGTACTGCTGACTATCTCATAATTTTTTTTGTTATCAAAAACTTGTATCGGTCCTTTTAACAATGACAAATTATTATGCTTTTTGGTTATGCCGAACGCCTGCGTCAGCTTTCCCGGACCATTACACAGATTCTCTATCTTAGCGGTTTTGCGCCTTCTTTGCATGAGGGGGATTCCCTCAACCGGTTCCAGCGCGCGAAGAAGCACGGCTTCGCCTTCTCCCTCTTTGCCGCTTACGATATTTATGCAGTGGTACATACCGTAAATTAGATAGACATAAGTATTTCCTGCGGAACCAAACATCGGCGCGTTGCGGACAGTCTTGCCCCTGCTTGCGTGGCAGCCTGGATCGTCCTTGTACAGATACGCCTCGGTTTCGACAATCATGCCTTTTAAATTGCCTAGACATAAGTATTTGCCAAGCAGCGCTTTCGCGAGGTCAATAGTCGGCTGATTAAAGAATTTCTTTCCGAGCGGCATGAAAATAATTGTACAATATGGTAAGATAATTGCAAGATTATATTGCGCGGGAGAATAAATGTACGATTATAAATTATACTGGAAAGAAAAAATCGCTTTTGTTATAAATACGCTTTTAACCGACGCCGGTATCGGCGAAAAAATAGCCCCCGAACAAGTCATAGCGGAAGACCCGCCGAACCCGGAATTAGGGGACATTGGTTTTCCCATGTTCAGTTTTTCTAAAATACTGAAAAAAGGACCGCCGCAGATAGCGCAAATTGCGGCTGAAAAACTTACAAAGCTCCTTAATGACGAAAACTCCGCCGCAAAGGTTCAGGCGCAAGGTCCGTATCTGAATGTAAGAATGGATCGCGCCGCTACGGCAAAGACGATACTTGAGAATGTTACAAAAGACAGTAAAAATGATTTCTCTTTTGGAAGACCCGGCAATCTTGCGGGGAAAAGGGTAATGGTGGAGTTTTCAAGCCCGAATACGAATAAACCCCTGCACCTTGGACATTTGCGAAACGACGTGTTGGGAGAAAGCGTATCGCGCATTTTAGCGGCTTGCGGCGCGGAAGTGCGGAAAGTCTGCATCATAAACGACCGCGGGATTCATATTTGTAAGTCTATGCTTGCGTACAAGGAGCAGGGGCAGGGCAAGACGCCGGAGAGCGAAGGCGTAAAAAGCGACCGTTTTGTCGGCGATTGGTATGTAAGTTTCAGCAAGGCATTAAAACAGGAAACCGATGAGTTAATAAAATCCGGCGCGGATAAGGATAAAGCCGAGTCGCAAACGCAGTCAATGAAGAAGGCGCAGGAATTATTGCGTAATTGGGAAGCCGGCGACGGCGAAACTGTAGATTTGTGGAAAAAGATGAACAGTTGGGCTATTGAGGGAATGAAAAAAACATACGACAGAACCGGCGTTTCATTTGACAAATACTACTTTGAAAGCGAGACCTATATGCTTGGCAAAGATGAAGTTTTAAAAGGACTGGAAAAAGGCATTTTCTTCCGTCAGGAAGACGGCTCTGTCGCGGTCGATCTAAGCGAAGAAAAACTGGATAAAAAAATTCTTTTAAGAAGCGACGGCACGTCAATCTACATTACTCAGGACTTTGGGACGGCGATTAACCGCCACAAAGACTGGCAATTTGACAAAATGATCTATGTTGTAGGCTCAGAGCAAAATTACCACTTTAAAGTTCTTTTTATCCTGCTGGAAAAATTAGGCTATTCATGGGCGAAGAACCTTCATCATCTATCCTACGGCATGGTTAACCTTCCCGAAGGTAAAATGAAAAGCCGCGAGGGTACTGTTGTAGACGCCGACGATTTACTTGACTCCCTGCGCGACATGGCGCTTACAGAGATACGCGAGAAGGGCAGGGAAGAGGTAGTAGGCGACCCGCAGGAAGTAGCGGAAAAGATAGCGCTTAGCGCGCTTCATTATTTCCTGTTACAACCCAGCCCCATTAAGGATATGCTTTTTGATCCAAAAGAATCGCTTTCGTTTACGGGGAACACAGGTCCTTATTTGCAGTACATGGGCGCGCGTATTTCTTCCATGTTACGCAAATCCGAAAAAACCGACAACAGCGGCGCGGATTTTTCCCTGCTTGTATCTGATCCCGAATGGGCGCTGATTAAGTCTCTTGCGTCGTATCCCGCAAAGGTAAGCGAGTCCGCAGAGAACCTTGATCCTTCCGGCTTAACCGGTTTCCTTTACGAAGTTTCCAAAGCATTCAGTATTTTTTATCATGAATGTCCAATCCTTAACTGTGAAGACCCCGCGCTCTCCAAAGCAAGGCTGGAATTAAGCCGCGCCGTGATGATGGTGTTAAAAGACGCTTTTCATTTGGTTTGCATACCGTTTTTGGAAGTTATGTAAATTTATTTTTTGACTTTTTTCTTTTTTAGATTTAGTTTCATGGTTTGTAATTTTTTTGCCATGTCTTGCTGCCATTTGCCGCTTTTGTCTAATTTAAAGTAAATTTCTTTTGAGTCGGAAGACATTTTTATTCCGCGTTCGTCTACGTTTAGAATTATTGGTTTGGTTACTGTTGATAATAAAAAGTTGGCGACTTGTTTTTTTACGCCGTCGTTTCGTCCCTGAATAATAAATATTTTATTATTTTCCGCCTTATTTGACGCTCTTTTTGACGACTTACCAGCCGCTTTTTCGGCGGCTTCGGCTTTTTGCGCTTTTTCTTCAAGTTCTGTAATTTCGTTTTCATAGCCTTTTAAAAAGAAAATTGCGGTTTTTAAGCCTTTTTTAAAAAGGTCTTTTTCTTTTAATATATGTTCGCGCCAATAGCCGTTTAATACGTCAAAAGTAAGATAATAATTGTAAAATTCGATATTTTCAAAAGAGACCAACTCATTGGAAGTATCGCCGAATAGTCTCTTTAAAAATTGAGCGACTTCATTTCTCCATTTCTTAAAGTCAGGCGAGTTTGCGTTGGAATTATTAAGTTTTTCCGCTCTGTTGATAAATTCGTTTAATTTAGACATTATTATCCTCTATATTAATTTTAAGGAATAAAACTCAAGAATTCCACAAATAAGGCCGCACAAACGCAAAAAAAACGGGCAAACGCTTTCGCGTCTGCCCGTTTTGAAAATTAATGCGCTTTTAATACGTCATAGTCGGTATGTTCGCTTTTAGTATCGCGCCCTCGTACCATTTATTTGTCATGTAAGTGATAAAAATTGAGGTTGAAGCATTTGTGTAATTTGCTCCTAAAGTAGAACCGCTAGGTCTTGTAAGAGTGCCGCTTGTCGGAACGCCGTTACATACAAATTCTTGTACTGATGGGATAGATTCGGCGGGGACAGTCATTACTTCCCAGTTACCTGTAAAGTAATTACCGGTTGTTCCGTCTAATACATTGCCAACCGCGGTTATCGCTATTTTTGACCATGCTACCCTGATTGAATTCTTTGTTTCCGAAAAGGCGTTGTGGATATAAGAAATATAAGGCCTGTTTTCCCTTACATTGATCATAAGTTTTTGACCTGTGGAAAGGAAGGTATCTATTCTGGCTGTCCTAATGCCGGAGTTAAAAGCGTTTTGATTGGCGCTGGTAACTGCGGCGCTTGGTATGAAAGCGTAATAGAGTCCGCCGTTACTGGCGTTTACATAGGCAAGATGAACATTGTTACTGCCGTCTACTGTCAGATCAACGTGAGTGCCGTATCCGGTAGCGACTCTTCTCGCATTGTTTTGCCAATCAGTTGTTGTAACTGTTATTGCGTTATTTACTGGTTCCGGTCCATATGAGAACCACAAACATCCGCCGTCTGTAATACTGTCATACCACGCGATAACAGGACGTCCTGTTGACAGCAATCCAACCGCAGTAAACATACCGCTTTTTGCTGTTCCAGTTGTAGTTGTCGCTACAACAGAACCGTCTGTCGGTGTCGCCGGATTAGCCGCTGCAGCATTAGGGATGTTACCCGCCCATGTCGGATTAGCAGCGCCGTTGTTATGACCGTAATGAATAATAACCGGATAATTATTATTATTAGTATTTGTAAAAGTCGCGTCATAATAACTTAAAACCATTCTTGCCGCCGCCGCTCTGCCTCCTGTTGGCATAGCTCCTGTTCGTTGAACAGCAATACGCGGTATTTGTGCGCGGTATGGATCGTTGCCAAAATCTCGTATACGTCGATACATGGATGTTGCGGCATTAGTCGCCGTACCGTTATTATTGCCGTCTCCGGCTCCAAATTGGTTGTATACAAGTCCAAGATTACTTTGACCTGAAGTTATGTTTGACGCTACTGTCGCCCAATCGCCGTTCCCTGTAACTCCGATAGTTGTATTAATGAATCTGTTTGTTTGATACAATACAGTGCCTTCAGACGCAACGTTATTACCGGTGGCTTGAGGCGCTCCGGTACCGGAAATACCGGTATTATTAACTACTACTTTTAGTTGTCCTTGGTTAGTATTACCATAAGAAACATATCTTCCGAAAGATACATAGCGGTTACTGCTTGAGTCCATTCTCATAAACGGATTTAACATAACCGTATCATTAATTACATAACCGGTATTCCAAATATACAGTTTACGGTCGTTGGTTAAATTATCGTTGTTTACCCCGTTCGGCTCCCAGTTGTAATGTACCTTATTATTTTCTGATGTATCGGCGGTGGTTTTGTATTTCTTAATATTGGTACTGTTGTTAATTGAAGCTGTACCGTTTACAGTTACAACAAGTTCACCCGATGTTGCGTCAGTGCCTACATTTGCAGAGATTTGATTTTTGCTGACGCTGGGTAATGTAAGATTAGCGCTATTATTTATTTTAACGCTTGTTGATGTTGTATTGGTTCCAAGATTGAATCCCTTTATGGTAATTACCTCGCTTTCGCGCACAGGATACCATCCGTTTGCTGAACGCGCAAACGCCGACGAAGGAGTATATGCGCCGCTTAACCCTGTAACCACATCCGAAATATACGGGACAATATTAACATTTGTTGTTTTTGAAAGCGTGTTTGGCGTGGTAGGCTTATGGTCATTTATCCTAAAGATTATTGCAGGAGTTCCTACCTGATTTGTAACTTCGGAACTGTCCCAGCCGAATTCCCAGTTAAGAACATGACCGTAATCAAGTGATAAATGTTGTTCAAGAGTGTCAAAGTACCACGCGTTAGGCCCTGTCCCCATACTGGCGGGTGGTCTGATGCTACTAAGTTCTCCGCCGCTTGCGGGAGATGAAGCTACTGTAAACGCCACTCCCGCTCCATTGCCTCCGTTAAAGCCGGGGATTGTAACCGTAATGCTTTGAATACGCTGATTATCCTCGGCTCTTCCAAGGAATTTCACTTTACCGCTGATATCCGCTCTGCCTGCAACGATCGTTCCTTCGGAATTATACGCGTATTGTACATAACCTTGTCTTTCAGTTCCGCTCATAATAATGTTCTTATTGTAATCATTATTGCTAAGCGTTTTTAATTCTTTCGCGTCATCATTTTGCCAAGTAATATTGGTTCCTGTTGTTTTAAGTCCGTATTCCTGTCCAAATGGGGCAATATCCAATTTCGGAGCAAGATCGTCGCTATTATCAATATCCACGGCAAGCAGTACAGCATGCGCAAGCATATCTTCCTCATTTCCGGATGCGACTACCGTATCGAAGATTTTTAAGATAAATAACCGTTGATTATGATTTGAAATAACACCATTGTCTTTGTCCGAATCATCAATTGTTAAACCATTAGTCGCATTAGTAAATGATGGAGCTCCGGTAAAATGTATATTAGTATAATTATTTACGCCGGCTCCAAAATTAAATCTGCCTGATGGTCCCAGATTATATTCGGTAACCGTACCTGTACCCGCGCCGGGACCGGTAGCTATAAAAGTAGTGCCTACAGAATTGTTCGGCGGCGCGCCGTATCTTTCCCAGTCTGTCGTTCCGGTTGCAGCGATAGTGTAAACTACGCCTCTTTTCATAGAAGTCGCCTGCAGTTTCGGACCTGTTTTTACGGTAACATAGGTTAACCTGCCGTATTTTTCATTGTTACCGCCTGTAGTATTGACCATTACTCTGAACCAGTAACCGCGAATTCTGAATGCAGGATCATAAGATACATTACCGTTGTGATTTGGTCCTACAGATGTCATGTTTTTTCTGAATTCACCGGGAGATGATTCGCTTGTCCAATCAGCAACTGTGCCATTTCCATTAACATCGGTTCCAAGATTAAAAGAAGTAATGACAGGTTTATTATTCTGTATGAAGATATCATTGGTGTAATGCGTGGAGTTTCCCGCCTTGTCCATAATAATGTAATGAACCAAATAAGGACCGTCGGTAAACTTTGTGGTATCCATCCATGCCTGCCATGTTTTATCTACAAGTCCAAACCATGCTTCGCCTGATGTTCCGTCTTCATCAATATCCGGTCCGTTTTCAGCGTTATCAATAACCATAGCGTGGGGAGATTCCCAAACTTTGCCGTTACTTCCTTTGTCAATCTCTTTAAGTACAGGGAAGTTGTAAAAGATGGTGGTTGGGAAACCCACCCCCTGTCCATTTTCTCTTACGTTAGTATTTGTTGTCATAGGAGGAATTGTTGTCCATCCTGTCGATGAATATGCGGGCTTTGAGTAGAAATTATCAGTAAATCCGATTTTTAACCCGCGCGGGTTCATGTAGTTACCATTTCCTACTATTGTTCTTCCGCTCGCATATGATATTGTCGCTTGCTCAAAGTAAATTAACATTCTCGCGATATCCTGAATGGCGCCGGATGAAGCGTCGTAGTCTTTCGCAAGACCGGATAAAGGAAATTGTGAACCTGAAGCGTCTCTGAATGTTTCTATCGTTGTAAGCGGGAAATAGTTATCAACGCCGATAATGTAGGAACTCCTTGATGTATAAACCGGCGTACTATTATCTTGTACTTCAATTTCCAAATTAAGGTAATCTGTTTTTCCAAAATCGTAACGAGTTTTATAAAGAAGATTTTCAACAGTATCAATTGTTATTGTAAGCGTACACTCTACACCCTTTGTGCTTGATGTAATAGGAGAAAGAGATATTCCCGCCGCCGCTGCCGCCGGAGTATTTTGAGGGGTAGTATCTTGTATCAAATCATAACGCGTACCGTTAATCCATACCCTAAGCCTTGTAATGTTATTATCATCGCCAATTATTGATTTAATATTGAATTTTCTTGATGAAGTTATACCTTCAAAATATTGTCTGGGATCCGTATCACTTTCATTTTGTATTTTTGGGATGCTGATTGTTGGAACACCGGTATTGAATACTACGTCCCGTCTTACAGTGGGACCTACTAAATCCGGTTTACTATGAAAAATCATATCCTTAGTATCAACAGCGCGAGCTTCAATTCTTACATTTACAGTATCTCCATTTCCGGGATCAGGATCAAGTTCGCCATCGGTGTTAATGTTGACAAACCATCCAATCATCATATCGTCGCCCGATTTAATTGGGTTAAACCAGCCTTCTTTTTCAGCGGCAGATGTGTTGTTGTTAAAGGTAGGAAAGCTCGGATCATTGGTATATACGTATAAAAAACCGGCAGGTTTTACATATTTAAAAGTGCCTTTATCGTCAGACTTATCATAACCGGTTCCCGTGCCATATTTTTTTAATCTTACCTGTACAGAGTGAACCCAGTTATTGTCGTTAGCGGTTCCTGATAATCGTACTTCACCGCCTACATTCATGTTTGCGCCAGGATAGCTGATCACAACCTGCGGTTGATCCAAATCCGGGTCTATGCAGAGTTTATAATGTACAATATGAAAGTTATAAGCGTAGTCAACAACTTTTACATAGAACGGTAAATAGAATCGTTCTTTGCCTAACGTATTGGACTCATCAGGATCACCGTTGTAATTAGACAGTTCGTTTGATTCCTGGAATACTCCCGGATTATTTGTTTTATAGCCTTTGCTAAAAGATTCGGTATATGACCATGAATAGACTGAACCGCCCCAACCCGTCGCCGGACTTGATGTATGCAGCCTGGTGTCAGTCCAAATACTATTATCATTATATTTATCCATCCAAAAACTTTTAGGATCAGCGTCGTCGCCAAGTTTACCTATGTGATATAAAACTTCTTTTATACCGTTTGCTTCATCGTTGCGTCCGCCGACGGTTACGGTTCCGGTTACCCACTTTGGAGCATCCGCGTCAGGATAAAAAACAGTGTAACGTCCGCCTTTTCCCTCTAAGTCTCCTTTTCTTGTATTTGTTAAAGCTACCGGTCTTTCAATGGGTACGTCGGGAGGCGTAATATCATACTGAAAATACTGATACGCGGGAGGTCCGTCTTTTTCTTCATTATCTATTGCGATAAGTCTAAGATACATTATCCCTTCTTTATGGCTTTTCCAGAGCGACGCCTGTTCAGGAGAAATGGTAAGAGTGAAATTATAAGGGCTGGCAACGGATGGGCTGGAACCTAAGTAATATGGTCCGCCTAATTCATTTTCATTTCCTTCATTTCCGTCGGTTATATAAACTCTAACCGGAGTATTTGAAAGCGGATTTGAACAACTGACCATAAATTTACAAACAAAATCGTTTGCTCCGTTGTAGTATTGGGTAGAGTCTGTTACCTGAATAATCGGGATTGCCGAGGCAATATAGTTTATCTCTATAAATTTTCGCGAAGGATTATCAGGCGTTCGCGTTGTGTCTGTTCTGTTGGGATAATAATTATAATTTCCAAAAAGGTCTTGTGTTATTATTATTATCCGGTATTTACCTTGAGGCAGGTTGGCGGTTTTTTCTTCACCTTGCGGCAGACGATACCCGCCGGGAGCGGTTGAATCTTGTATTAATTTTCGCATGGGCCATGAAAACTTTGTCGCGGTGTTACCGGCTCTTGGATTAGGCACTACCAGAGATCTCTCTATGCCCCATTCGCCATTAGTTTTAGGAGGCAATCCGTTTTCGTCTAACAGAATAGAAAATGTTTGTTCCGGCGCGGGCCAAATTAAGATCTTTGGATATCCTGCCGCGATACCATAATCGTCTGTCGCGAGTCCCAATAAATCAAAGCCAAGAAATAGAGGATCAGTAGCCACAAGGTTGTCAAGAAATTCATCATCGTCCCAGTTAGCGCCGTCTACAAGCGGCATATTCAGTTTTATTTGCGGAGGAGTGTTTTTTACATTGTAAACCATCTCTGTTGTTGTTGTTTCATTTCCGGATTCGTCTTTTGCCGTAACCCTACCGATTACTTTTCCGTCCGCCATATCGGATGTATCAAGAATTACAAACCATTCGCCTGTAACGGGATCTTGCTGAGCGTAAACTCTTTTAGTTGCCGGCAATCCTGTATTGCGATCAATGTAATCAACGTCCATCCAGACTTCTACGATTTTAAAACCAAGCTTGTTTGAAACGTCAAGCACAATTTTATTTTCAGAGCCTTGCAGGAATGTTCCGGGAGGATTTTCTCCCGCAGTATTAATTACGGGTTTTTCCGTATTTACAATTTGCCCTAAGCCGATATCGCAGGCGGTGAATAATACACAGAGAATAAATATTGCAATTATCCCCCCCCCCCCCCCAAAACGAATTTTTTGTGTGAAAAGTGATGATTTCATACAATTTTCTCCTAAAAATAGATCTTCTCAACCTGAATATTAGTGTTAATTTTTATATAAATCAAGTAATTTTACAATTTTTTTAAATAAAAGTGTTACGAGAAATGACAAAAAGACATATATTGTCAAATTGTTAAACAGAAAAATTATCGTTTTTTTTATTTTTAATTTATTGATAAATATAAAAAAATTCATTATAATAAACAAGACTACAATATAGTATACAATTTTTCATTAACAAGTATTTTCTTGTGGAGGTATTATGCCAGTAAACATTAAAATCCGGTTAATATTATTATCGTTTATCGTTTTTATTTCCGCTGTTTTTTTTACTACCTGCGATTCTCCATTGGGAATGGGACTGCCTATTGACTTCGAGCCGCCTGTTCTTACGCTTGATCCAAAACCGCCGACTCCTTTTTATGTAGGGCTTGGAGCGCAGCTTACCGGAACAGCTACGGATAACGTGGCTGTAGATCGCGTAATACTTCGCGATTCAATTTCAGGCGCGCAGATATTTACGGCTACTTTGCTTCCTAATAACAGATGGGAAATAAATCTTGAATTTTCATCCGAGCAAAACGGACAAACAATACTTGCGGACGTTGTAGCGTTCGACAAGATGGGTAATTCAGGCGCGGAATCTATAGCCTCAGTTGTTTTGATTATTGATATAAGACCGCCGATTGTCGAAGATATTTGGATTAGACGTTCATCTACAAAAACAACCGATGTTGAGCCGTATTTGGTTTTAAAAGAACTTGAAACAACAGATCCAAACGGAGAATTAAGTAAAAATGTAAACAGGTATCAAAACGGCGCTTTCTATGTGGAAGCGAAAATTTCAGAAAAAGAATCAAGAATAAAATCTGTATTGTTAAAACTTTATGATGATAACGAAAACCCTGACATTGAACTTGTTTCTTTAGAACCTGAAAGCGGTTCGTCTATTTACAGTCCTAAATGGCTTTTAACAGAGGATATGATACTTGACGCGGGAGCTGATAAATTACCGGTTGCAGATTATAAATCAAATTATAAAGTTAAAAACGAGCGCTACTATTACCGTTTAAGAATTGTCGCAATCGACTATAGCGATAATGAATCAGGAAATGAAGCCAGTGATAGAGTTGAAGATAAAGGGTACTTATGCTTATGGAATGAAGCCGATTATCCAAAAGGTTATCTGGATCCGCTTGTGGTAGGAGCGGGAGATGATATTACCGTAGTAAAAGGTTCCACGCTTCCTGCCGAATTCTTTGATGACGATAAAATTGATTGGGCATATGACGCTCTTTTTACACAAGAACAATGGATAGGATTAAAGGATATAGCGCCCAGCGGCGTTAAAATTGACGGCGCTGATGATGACGAAAGATTTAAATACCTGGAAAACAAGCTTCGTGCTGGAGACCCTGTTTATAACTGGAATTTCGACAGACATAACGATCTTTTCGGTGATTTAACCGCTGACATCGCTAAAAGAGAAAAAATAGTTAATCTTGTTCCCACAGACGGCGCGGATGAAAAAACACACCTTAGTTTAACCGGAAAGGGCGATACAGATTACGGCGATTATGTGTTTGTTACGCTGGTAAAAGATAAAAAACTGTCTCCGCATAAAGGCGATGAATATCCCGCTGTTACAAAATACAGAAAATACAACGTAACGATTGTGGACGAAAATGCGCCGTTAATTGTATTTGACAAAACTACCGATCGTTTGCCCGTAGGTACGCCCGAAGAAAATACTTTCCCGGCGTTAACGGCGGACGGCAAGTTTACAATTCACGGGTATACGCTTCGTGAAGATAAATCGCTTGCAGATAATTTAGGAACAGGAGGCGTTAATAAAGTTGAAAAATTCCGCATTGCGTGGGTTCCGTATACTATCGCCAGCGCCCCTGGCAGTAACGCGGAAACTTTGGTTAAAGAAGCCCTTAAAAAAACATCTCCGCAAGACAGCGATTTTCCAACCGGAGTTCAATGGTGGGAGTTAGACTCTCAAGTATCCGGCAGTATTGTAAGAGAGCAAATCGGCGAAAGCGTCTTTAGGAAACAATATTTTTCAAAAGTATTCAGCATACTAGGCGAGCCGGATGATAAAAAACCAACCCAATATGATAATTTTACCAGAACCAAAGGCAATAAAAACACTTTTGAAAACGCCACTAAACTTTTTATATTCTACGCGGAAGACAATATGGGGCATCCTGTTACAAGACAATTCTATCTTTTGGGTAATAAAACGCTTCCCACAATAGATGTTTATGACATTACCGACAGGCTTACAATGAATACTGATCCGCCTAACGTATATGATTTCGATAACGAAGGAATGATAACGTCTGCTTATATTACAGCGCGCGATGCATACAATAACGGCGCGTATTCCCAATTAAAGTTATCTGCGGGATATTTTACAGAGAATGATAAAACTGATAATTACAGGGCATACCCAAGAGGGACAATAATTAAATTATGGGCTAACGCTAAGGCAAACGGCGCATTGGGTATTGCAAACATTAAAATGCAAGACATAACTTATGAAGGCGCTCCGGTTCCAATAGGCTCTTATAATCCCGATAATCAGGATCTTGGTTATGTAGAATACTTCCCTGAAGTAACGCAAAGAGTATTCCTGTTTACAGCGATAGACAAACTTGGAAATGAAGCGAAAGCTCAGCGTACAATAGCTATAGCAAACGCGGCGGCTCTTACAAGTATAACCACCCCAAAACAAAACGGCTTGTATCCTAAAGACAATATAATTGAACTTAGGGCGAATTTTGACGGTATGGTAAGGTTGGAAAGTAACGCTAACGGAACAAGACCTAAATTAAACGTGCTATATAAAATAGGATTAGGAGCAGAATCATCTTTAGTTTATGGAGTTCAGCAAATAGAATGCGAACCTGTAACTGACTCGAACGGTACGCTGTATCTTACCTTTAATTTTAAGATCCCTGAAAACGCCAAAGGCAAACTTTTAACTATATATAAAGGCATATCGGAAAAACCCACGTCTAACCCGGCTGGTTTTCCGTCCTTTACGACTGCGGCTTTTGCGGCAATTGACCGGCCTATAACATTAACGCCAGGAAATAATATAATAGACGCTGTACGCGGAGATTCGGCGTATACTCCGGGAAATGTTTCAGGATTTTACTGGGATAAAATAGCCAACTCGCTGCAGGAGAAGAAGGATATAAGACTGGACGGCGAACCTCCCAGAATAAATACTATCAGCATAGATACAAAAATCCCGTATGAAACAGGAAAATGGTATCTAAAATCGGGTGAATCAATTTCTTTCTTAATTACGGCAAGCGAACCCTTAAAAGTTAAAGGCGATTCAACAACGGCGCTTAGATTCCGTTTGCAAAGACCGGACAATGAATACACCGGTTACAATAACACTGCCTTTGATTACCGCAAATTATCTGGAAGTACAGTAACATTTACGCTGGATGTAAACAGGTCAAGTATTCCCTACGACGGAATACTGCAGAACGATATAACCCTTTTTAATTCTGTCAATATTACAGACGATGCCGGCAATCCTGTTGTTGTTGACACATTTACAACGGCGTTAAATACGTTTACTGCAGGTAAGACAATATACTTTGATCTTACGCCTCCTGTAAGACCTATAACAAATTTAACAGGGGCTACAACAACAATAGAAGTTGGCACTACGGCGCTATCGGGACAAACAATATATTACAGCGTTGCACCGAAAATGGGGATTACTAATTCCTACGCTAGTGACGAACCTTATGACACGGCAAAAAGGCAGTATTCGCTTAACGGCGGTTTAAATTGGGTAGACTTCCCAAGTACGGAACCATCATGGACTTCCGTAACTGATAACTATTATCTCTTATATATCCTTAACGGACAGTGGAGCCTTAAAACACGTTTTATTGACAAAGCCGGAAACGAAGGCGCTACAACAAATCAGTTAATATATGTAAATACTGTATTCCCAAAACTTTTAGGTGTAACTGTAGTAGAGCCCAACGCGACATATAACTCCGGAACTCTGCATTTCCAACTGGATTTTGACGATAAAGTTACCGCCGAAGCAGGATCGCTTTCAAATATAACAATATCCCTTAAGGATAAATCAACAAGCGATGACACCCTCGGCGGTTTAACTCCAACTTATAAAACAGGTTCGATACAAGCCGCACAGGTAGCAGGAGAGCGTACCCTTACTTTTACATGGACTCTTAACTCTAATACCAGGAAGGATATGTTAAACGGTCTTGCTTTAGATTCAATTAATATTTCCGGCTTAAAAGATCGCTTTGGAAATACCGGACCAACTGATATAGCGGTAACAAATTCAGGCGTTACAGTTACCTATAGCAATCCGAATTCTCCGCCAGCAACCCTTTCTTATATTGTTTCTTATGATCTTACCGGCGTTAAAGTAAGCACAATTAAGCCTTCTGTTAGAAGCAGGGAACCGCAAAATGCGCAGGGCAGAACCGGAAATATAACTGTTTTTGAAGCGGATCCGGAAATACCGGCTCCGGCTTCGACAATCGCAAAAGGTTCCATTTCATCAGATAATAAAACAATCAAGCTGAATTTCAGCAAGCCAATGCAGAAAGGAAACGGAACCATAACGATAAGACCGCACGGTAATTACGCAATACCGGCAGTTTTTGAAAGTGAAGGGTACTATATTGCTTATACCTATGACGCTAATGGCAATATTTCAACAGAAACAGTATCCTCAACAGCGGGAGCGGGCAAAACTTATGTTACCGGTTTTTCTGAAATTTTCAACAGCAGTAATATCAATAATACAGATAGAAATACCTTAATTACCGGAACATCAATGAGTTCTCCTGATTTGAGTGAGGTGACAGGATTAAGTCAAGGTCCGTACTTAAGAACAACTCATGGTTTAAAGAAAGGAGCGGGATATAAAGGCTATTACGGTAACGCAAACTCTCCTACAGATGATATGCCGGGGAAAAACGCTCCAGGTCCGCGAGGCGCTAATTTCATGGTTCCCGATGTAGAAACCAAATGGGTATTGCATAATGATTATTCAGATCTTTTTAGCGCGTCAGGAACAGTAAGTAATATTCGCGCTGTGCTGGACAAGGCAAAATGGCGCTGGAAGGAAATAGCGGTTACATCCTCCGATGTCGTTATTGACGGTGACAAAAAGACTGTTACCATTAATCTTTCGGAGCCGTTATTGCCGGGTTTACAATGGGATCTTTACTATACTGAAGATACATTTACAGATGAAGCCGGAAATAAAGCCGATGGCGTAATAAGAAGCTCTTACTGGTTCTGGTCAAATGGCGTACAAAAGCCTGTAATTCGCGTAAACCGCAAGAGTTATGATGCAAGAGAAGAAAAAAATTACAACAAGTCTTCTTATAACAATAATTTTTATTATAAAGCGGACGGATATAACGGCGCTGTTGACGCTTTTAATAAAATCGCTTACACAATTACATCTGAAACCCCGCAGGCAAGGGTTTTCCATGGTACGCTGCTAGGAAAAGATGTAACAGGGGTTAATGGCGTCGGCAGTATTATAGGTTTATGGACATCAGGAACAAATGGTTCTGTTCCTGTAGCAAATAACTCATTAAATATTGTAGCTGATTCTACTATTAAATGGCAAGGACCAAAAAATGGCGCTACAACGCAAGTAGGAATTTGGGTACGCCCCAATCTTATTTACAGACACTACGCAATAGGCGGGACTTATGATACTATGCTGCAACCGCCAGTCAGTCAAACGGTAGGAGGAGGCGATAGTAATGGATTAGAAGGCTCCGCTGGCGGAGGACGTTTCTACGGTTTCAGATCGTATAACAAAGACGCGACTGAAAGTGATTTAAACGGTATTGATATTACCACTGAAATCCCCGCCGCCGGAGCGGTTTCAAGCTTATTTAGTTTTGCGCCGGATAACATAACGACTGCATCGAATTACAGAAACCTTGAAGCGAGTAAAAACTATGTTGCCGCAATATCCGGAATAGATCATGTACATACAAACGGAACGTATATCGCGACTAACGCGATCAGTTCGAAAAGAGGTTTTGAAGGCGTATTCAGGACGGTAGTAATGATGAATCAATCGGCGATAACAGGTTCTGATGGTAGTTATACCAATATTACCACTACTAGTCATCCCTTGATGATTTCAGGATCAAATGTCAGAAATGGTACGCCGACAATAGCGGGTTTCCCGATAAAGGACGGCACTCACCGTACCGATTCACGGTATGTAAAATTCTTTTATCGCGGTACCAATGGCGCATCAAATGCTTCAATTGGTTACGCTGAGACATCAGCGATACCGCCTAATCCTACTAATTCATTCTATTGGGTAACAACCGAAATTGTCAGCTCATGGTATTTCCAGATTATAGGAAGAGGGAACGGAGGAAGCACATCTTCAACAATGGGCGATGTTGAAGACTGGATGTCCGGCGGTTACGGCGATTTAAGTTATGCGCTTAATTTAAATTAGGAGGAAAACATGAAAACAGCAAAATATATAATTTTAGGATTTATTATCGCGTTTGCGTTGTCCTCCTGTGACAATATGGTAGGTCTTGGGGAAAAACTTGATCTTGACGGACCGGAAGTTAATTTTACATCTCCCCCGTCGCGTAAAACAATTCAATCCGAGTTCTGGCTGGAAGGAACTGTTTCAGATTACAGAAGTATCAGCCAGATGCTTATAAAAGCTAATAAAAACGGGGAAGATATACCGCGTCAATGGCGAAATATAGACGGCAGATGGGAAATTTCAGATAACTATGGGGCATCCTGGTCGCCTTTTACACAAGCAACATGGGAAGGAAGCGCTTTAATTGTTTGGAAAATATATGTAGACCTTAAAATTAACGACGTACTTCCGGAAGACGGAGAGTATATGTTCAGCGTTCAGGCATGGGATAAAGGCGGTATATCTGACGATAATTCGTACAAGACATTGATACTTATAATTGACACAGATCCTCCCAAAGTGACCGTATTTGATCCGGTCTTATATGACAGATCAATTAATTATGATCCTGATACACAAAAATTTGACAACGCAGACTTAGAGAAACTTCGCGGTCTTACCGACTGGCGTGATCCTGAGCTTATCGGCAAATTCATGACAAGTTCCTTCCTTCTGCAATGGAGCATAGAAGATAATTTTAATATTTGGTCGTTTGACCTGCGTTTTTACGACATGAGCGTACCGGTAGACAATAAACCTGATACGCCGCTTTCCGATGATTATATTTATCGTTTTCATCAAAATACGCCTCCTCCGCCGGACGTTCCTTCTCCGGAAAGTTATCTTAAACCAAACGGATCTGTAACAATTCCCAATCTTTCAGATCCTGTCGGAACAAGTTATGATCAGGGAGGGGAATTAAAGAAACCACTTACAGATAAAACAATAATCAGAGTAGTCTCCGTTTGTTATGATGCGGCGAATAATGTTACACAGGAAAAGACTTTAGGGTATTTAATCTACTGGCCGCAAGCCGATACCCCATGGATTACTTTTTCAAGCGATGATTTAAAAAGTCCGCAATTTTATGACTCCGGTGATTTTAGCAAAAATATTGAAAACGCGTTTTTAATATATCCCGGAAGAGATATAAAGGCTATAGCGTTTCACGCTCAGGGAGTAAAAGAAGTAACTTTCTCGCTTTACAAATTAGTGCCGGCAAGCACATATGATTCAAGCGAAAGAACTAAAATACCGGAATATGACGGAATAAAAAAAGAAAACCCGCCGCGTGGAAATAATAACGCTTATTCGACAAATTTTTCATGGGGTTTTCGTCCTCCGCCGCGTTCGGCGTTTTATGTTGTAGAAGCGAAAGCCTCAAGTATCAGCGGAAAAGAATGCGATTTCGCCGAAGTTGTCTTTAAAGTACAAGATATTACTTTCCCGGATTTTCCGGTTCCTATTCAGCCTCCTGAATTAGAGCCTCTCTTTAAACACATAAGTTCAGACTCAATTACCATAAGCGGAATTGTAGACGACGCTACGGAAATAGACACGCTTTGCCTTGTGTGGATTAATCCTCAGTCGAAAAATGCCGCCGCAAACGCACAGCTTGAATATTTCCGCGATCAAGGTTACGCAGGATGGAAACAAGCCTTAAAACTTGCACCTGGGGAAACCGGTCTTGAAACGGCAAATGTGCCGCTGTATGGAGATAAGTATCCGTATGATCCATCAAAACCGAACAGGTTTTGGAAATTACAAATTACTAAGTCTGATGATCATACTGACGGCATAAATCCTTTAACACAGCGTGTAGAATATAAATTTTCAAAAACTATCCCTCTTTCAGATTTGAATATCGGAATCAACAACCAACCGTTAAGCAGTCAGGTTTTCCTGTTGAGAGCGGAAAACACAAATCCCAGGGTAACTATTATTACCTATACGCCTCAGGGAGATGAAGCTCCGCCTGAAATTATAATTAAAAACGTAATAATAAACACCGGCGCTCCGTTAACTCCGGGAGCGTTTGGACAGATTAATAAGCTTAATAAAGAAGATAAGATAACAATTAACGGTACATGGGGTGAAGATTCCGTAGGGAATTTGCCTTTTGATACATATCTTAAAAATAACTTTAAAGTTTCCATAAACTCGACTGAATTAACGACAATAACATTTCCGTCGACAAGTCCCGAAAAAAGCAGCGGTACATGGCAGGCGATAGCGACGGTTAAAGATACCGGACCTTTTTCGGGAAACGATATTCCGTTGGCAAAACTTAAAGATACGTTGGTTGTAGCCGCAAATCTGAGTGATATCGGCGGAAATAAAGCGGACGACGGCGCGTCATGGTTAATAGAAAGCGACGCTTTACGGCTTGTACGTATTTCCAGTGAAGCCGCGGATCAGGCGTACAACGCCTTAAAAACAGTAAGAATCTTTCTTGAATTTAACAAACCTGTAAACTTGAAGGAGGGAAGAAGTAATCCGGTATTGACTTTGAGAGTTGGAAATAACTCTTCAACTGCGACATATGAACCCAAGAATACTCAGGATACACGGCAGTATTTTACATATACTGTAGCAAACGGGCAAAATACTAACGGTTCATACCCGTATATTGACGTTATAGGGCTTAACGGTTTGGAGGCAGGTAATTACTGGGAAAAATCTTACTATCCGTTTACATGGGAAGCGGTATCCGCGACATCAAAGGATGAGATTCGGATAACAATGGAACCCTCTCATACTTCCGCGAACAATAGTGAATATAAACCAAGTGCAAATGAAAAAGCACTCCTTCGCAGGCTTCCTGTGGCGGCGAATCCTCCAGATCTGCCGTATACTCTTGCGAAAGGAAAGAACATAAGTGTAGATACCCAGGCTCCTAATATAGCGACAAATAATGGTATAAGTTCAAGCAACAAAGCGGGACATTACCGTTTAGGAGATGTAATCGATATTAATGTCAAATTCGACGAACCTGTAAAAATCGTAAGTGAATCAAATCCGCCGCAATTAATATTACAGCTTAATAATAAGACAGTTGAAACAGCAGGAATTCCAAAAGTAAATGATGCTGTAGTTACTTTCTCGTATACAGTTGGTTCAGGCGACACAACACGCGATGATAAGTTAAGGATATCTTCATTTACAGGCGGACAAATTACAGATATTGCCGGTACTAACAAGGCGCCATATACATTTACTGTAGTTAACGGAACGCTTAACGGAGGATCTTCCAACAGCGGCGATGGAATATATATTAATACAGTAGCTCCGGAAGTTCCTACATTCAGGGCGTTAAAATCCTCAAACAGTACTGATATCATTAGTAATACCATTACCGTTAGCAGCGTTACTAGTACAGTTACAGGCGAATCCGACTCCATTACAGGAACTTCTAAAGACCTTAAAAATTATTACGGCGATAATTTATATTTTGCCGTAATTCCTAATACTACGGGCGGAAATAACCGTTTAGGGTATTTGGAATATACACTGGACGGAACAAGCTGGAAAAGGATAGATAGTACAAACGGAACGCCGTTTAAACAGGACATATACGGAGCATATAATGTAAGAACGCGGCAAATTGACAAGGCTGGAAATATTTCGCCGATTTCAGCGTCTGTTTCGTTAAACTGGGATCCCGGCGAGCTTGTTACGCGTATTGATTCTTCTACCCCTAACGGTACATATACCAACAATACGTCGCGGAATGATAAAATAAACATAACCGTATATTTTAGAAAACAACTTAATATCAACGGGACGCCGTCTATTACTCTTAATGCAATAAGAGGAACCGGCAGTACAAAAGTAGCTGTAACCGGCTCCGCCGTAAATGACACTCAATTACCATTTACATATAATATAGCGAATAACGATAATACTCCGGGATCGACAAAGCTTGACGTAGACGCGTTAAGTATAACAGCTACGGATTCAGCCGGTGTAAATGTGAACGCTTTTATTAGTCTTCCCGCTGACGCCGAAAATAGGTTGGGAACCAGAAAAGACATAAAAGTACAGACGGGCGCTCTTGCTCTTTCCAGTACAAACCCAGCCTATTCCTTTACAGCGGCAAACGATGAAGCTACGGGAACTATTACGCTTACATTTAACCGCGAGATTTCCAAGAGAAGCGGTGAAATTACCGTAACACAGCAAAGTGCGGGTTACAGGCTTCCTGCGGTTCTTACTGAAACGCAAGCCAACAGGTACAAATCCATAGCCGGCTTTAACACTTATTATACAAAAGGAACAAACGGAGCTGAAAACGGCGTTCCTGATACTTCTACAAAGTATGTGTTAAATTACGGTGAAACAGCGGTTGTTACTCCCGACAATTCCACCGGAATAGCGAAACTGGCTTATGATTTCCAGCAGGCTGAAAAGGTAACATTGCCTGTAAGTTCTCAGGATGTAACGGTAAGCGGAAATAAACTGATAATAAACCTTACCGGTTCAAACGCCCTTCAGGTGCTTGGAGCCGCTTATGACATTGTTATCCCAGTCGGTCTTGTACAGGATAGTTTAGGTTTCCAATCGCCTGCAATATCTTATAATGGAACCGGCGGTAATGCAGCCACAACTCCCGGTATCAACAGACCGTTTGTCAGGGTAGACAAGAAAGTAAACGCGGATCGTATAGTGCCGACAACAGGGGACAATACAAGCCCATATCTTATGGCAAATTTCAGCGGAGTTATTCAAACAAGAGCGCGTCTTGACTGCCGTACTCCCGGCTCTGTAGTGCGTTACAAAGCCGCCGGAGCGGAACATGAAGCTAAAGAAGTTGACTCTTCTCAAGGTATTTTTCAAAACAACGGAAATCCTTACACCGGCGCTACCTATAATTTTAAAAACACCAAGGATAATGCCGACGAAAATAATTTAAATAAAGTAGCTCAACAGAATGTTGCTGAAAAAGGGCAAGATGGTGATGACTATACTAATTTTTCTGTTCATATATCTGTTGGAACAAATAATTATACTGATACCAACAGTAGAGAAAATTTAGCCGGATATGTATGGCGTATTGGAGTAAGAAGCCGTAATGGTATAAACGGATTAAATGACAGCGCGCAATATGAAGAGATTGCATTCCGTACGGTTTTAACATATGAAGTAAATGGTTTTACTAACACCACTCAAGGACAAATTATTGGCAATGGAGATCAAATTTGGATACGCGGAGGCGACGCGCCGGGAAGCTCATCAGTATCCGGTTTCCCCCTTAACTGGCAGGATGATTATGGCAAACTTAATATGGATGGAAAACGGGCAGGTATAAGGTTATTAAGAAGAGTAAGTGTAAACAATAATATGAATAACGAGTCATATTGGAGATGGGTAACATGGGAAGTCAATGTAAGGACATGGTTTGATATTGTTCTTGCCCATAATGTTAGTTCAACAACACCCAATGCAAATGAAGCGTGGCAATACGGTCCTATGCAATGGGCATACCAGAGAGCAGGCTGGACGGCAGTCAAAGAAGCTTATACGATGTATCCTGGCAAGCACCGTTGGCTTAGAAATAGAAATACTAATTATGACAGCGGTACTGTAAACTTTTCATCACAATTCTTCACCAGAGCGGCGCAGGGTGTTACCTATACGCAGCCTAACCCGTAAACTGTAAGGCAAATAAAAAGCGGCTTCCGTACGGGAGCCGCTTTTTTTATAACATAATTGAAACGTCGTTTTTTTCTTGTTTGTCGCTAAAATTAATTAATTGTTTTATTGAATATCTTCATCATTTATTTTAACGCTTTTTATTTTGTCATCTATTGCAAAAAAAAGCCTGACCGCCGAAGCAGTCAGGCTTGTTAACCTTTTCGTTTACGGAGCCGCGTTAGCGGTATTCGGGTTAGTCCAGCCTTCGTTAGCTGAAACTATTCTTCTTATGGAGTAGGTATTGGAGAAGTTTACCCTTCCTTTGTTGGCAAATGAATCATTGCCGTCTACATACAGCCATCTGTGTTTGCCGGGATATAACGGGTATTGTTCCTTAAAGGATGTCCAGCCTGCCCTTTGATACGCGAATTCTCTGGGACCGTATTGCCATATTAATTCCGCGCTGTCAGTTGTAGTACTGTATCCTTTTATCATATCAACATAAGCCGGAACGTTAATTTCCCATGATACAAATTTCCATGTAGAAGCGGTATCCAAATTAGTATTGGTTGTCGCAGTCATTAGCCTTATGCCGGCGCGTTTTCCGCTAAGGGCAAACCAGTCGTCGCCCCATGTAAGCGGGAATCCCGGCGTTGTTGAAGATCCTATCGCGTCTCCTCCGCGAATCCACACCTGTGCTCCATTTGTTGTCGCACCGCCGGTTCCTCCCCTTGTTATCATAGTTTGAGTCCAATCACCGTCATTTGCCATTGCCCTAATCTGGTATGTCAAAACCGTACGATACGCGATTTCATCAGAAGAAGCCGCGCTGTAAGTATAATTACCTGTAGTTCCTGTACGCCCCTTTGCTCTAATTAAACATTGATAACCCTGATATGTAGTTCTGTCTCCGTTAGTTATCGGCAGAGTAATCGGAGTGCTGTATGCCGTTCCGGTTGTAGCGGCAGGATCTGTTAAGTTAGACGGATTCGGATTACCTGTTGTTAAACTGTCATCCGGTCCATTGTTTTGAGTCCAATTTAAAGCGGAAATATTAGTACGCGTTTCAAGGTAACTATAAACAACTGAAGCTCCCGGAGTACGGCAGTCCATACGCGCCGCTGAAGTAAGAGGCTGCGTTGCGGTATATGTAGCCACTGTCGCTGAACCGGTTTGACTTGTAATTATATCCTGAGATCTTTGGATCCTTATATACGGTCTTGCGATACCGGTTGTCGCTATTCCCGTTGTACTGGTTCTTGCGGCAAGTGAATTGTCTAAACTGTCCTGCACAAGACCCGCCGGATAAGTAACAGCGTAAGAGGCGCCGGCAACCTGAAGCGCGTTAGAGCCTGTAAGCTGTACTGTAAGCGTTTTGCCGGAAATTGTTACGGCTTGCGCGTTAATATTTACCTCTACCGCTTCCGCCAGACGTACAGCTTCCGCTAATTTTTCAATGTCGGTTCCGCTCGAATTCGGCGTTATATTAGCCGTATCCAGATCATATCGTAATATGTATTTGGTGGAAGTATCCGATTCTCCTGTATTTCCGTTGGCTATATAGCCGTTTGTGCCTTTTGTGTAGAATGTGTTAATATTGGAAGCATTTCTTAACTTGTTGTACTGCGCTTCCGTAAGAACGGCGGGAAGCCGGTATCTTGTAGCGGCATCAGTGCCCGGTACTTGTTCAATTTTTATGTTTCCTGTTCCCTTTGCCACATTATTGTTAAAAGTAATTTCCATTCTTCCTGTCCAACTGCCGTCCGCTTGTACAGAACCGCCGGTAAATAAAGGACCGTTGGTAATGTTAAGAGGGCTTGTATCAACTATTATCGCCTTGTTGTTTTTAAGAAGCGCGTTCGAAGCGGTAGGCAGTTTAATATAAGAAGATACCTCTACTCCCGTAGTTGAGTTGGCTCCGTCTTTTGCCTTAAACGTTCCGTAAAAACCTGTTACGTCAAGGTTATTGGTGCCGGTAGTGTCGCCGGATGCTACCGTATAGGTATAGTCAAGGTATGTCCTTGCTCCTGTAAATTGACTAGTATCCGCGGTAAGATTTGCGGTTTTGGCGTTAATAACAAGTTCCGGAGCGCTCGCGAAAGCAAGGGGTTTTCTGAAATTAACTCTGATGTTAATTGTTTTTCGGTCTCCATTATGCGTATATGTTCCGTTCGCGCTTGTGGAAGTTATGTTTGTAACAAGAGTGCCGGGATCCCATGTTAATGTTATAGGCTGAGACCAGTTTGACACGTTCCCCGCTTTGTCTATCTGGCGCGAAATTATTTTATATTCTCCTGACCTAGGCAATTTATATACATAGAAGTTGTTTGTTATGCTTGTTCCGGAAACCCTTACCCAGTCCGTGCCGTTATTAATCGAATATTCCAGCGCGTTAAGGGTATGCGCCCCTTTTGATGTGTTCCCGTCTATCGCAAACCAAAGATCGTCATTATAAAGTGTTGAAAGTGCGACGACAGAAGTGTCTGCGGCATTGGACGTTCCGGTTCCCGTTGAAACGCCTTTTACGTCTTGAGCGGCGTTGTCTACATTATTTGACGCGATATTATTGGTTGTGTCTCCGTAAGCGTTCGCGGCGGCGGTTTTTATTTTGACGACAGGAACTTCGGGAATGTTAGCTTCTATACCTCTTATTGTTGCGTCGGTAGTGCCGTTAAGATTTACTGATGAACCTATGGTTGTTAAAACATTACCTGCTATGTCCATAATGGAATTGGCAGGAGTAAAGCCTGTTACAACAATCGGATATCCCCATGTTGTATCTCCGTTCAATACCTTGTATGTAAAAGATATTTTATTGCCGTTTACCTTTACAGTACCACCGGATGTATCTACCGTTCTTGTGGCTGTCGCGCTCGTGCGAAGTTGTAACTGCAGAGCAGGCGGTGAGGCGCCGATTGTTACATTTTCATTAAATGTTACTTCAATAAAAATATCAGCGTCTTTAGCGTAGAAACCCGCCGGATTGGTGGATTCAATCTTTGTAACTGTAGGAGGTGTTGTGTCTATTTCTATGCTTTTGTTACCTCTTAATGAGTAAACTCTGTCATCAACGGGAGTGGTATTTGAGTAGATAGGCAGTCTTCTAAGGTAAGCGCCCGACGTGTCTCTATCCGTTCCTGTTGCGTGAGCGTTTGTCGGAGTAGTTATCTTTATATCTTCTCTGTCGGTTCCAGAGCCTGTATACCATGAATACACATAAGAGGAAGGTAAAGCTGTCCCCGTTCCGCCTCCTACAAGTCCTGTAACGTCAAGCACGGGATCGCTTGTACCGTGACCGCTTGTTACCGTATATTCAAAATACTGTTTTGTGCTTTGAGTGCTTGTTTGAAAAGTAGAAGTCTTTGGCACGTATGTTGCGTATTTTGCCGTCCTTGACGCCGTTGTTCCGCCTGTAACATTTAATTGTAATTCAGGCACGGCGGACGGATTTGTCAGTTGTACAGGTTTATTAAATTCAAGGAAAATCAATATTGGAGTAGGACTTGCGTTATACTTTGTGTCCGCCATTTCGCTTGAAATTCTTAAAAGCCTTAACGTGTCGCTTCTTATAAGCCATGAACCGCCGGCTTCCGTAATGTTTCCGCCGATATCTTTAATTGTTATCGATACTACCAAAGTATCTTTTATGTTATCCGCCCATAATTTATGGGAGGATGTGTTTTTAGCGCCTAATGTCGCTTCCGCTTTCCATGTTCCTTCTGTAAAACCGCTTCCGGAAGGAGGGGTATATGTTAATGTCGTATTACCGCTACCGTCAATTTTATAACCGTTAATTGTAATTTCAATATTGTTTTTAAGGTAATTTTCAAAGTTTAAGAAACCAATGGAATCTTCTTTCCATTCACCTTCAACGGTTATTTTATCGCCGACAGCAAATTGTTCTACTAATTCATAATGTCCCGAATAGCAGGTTTTTGATTGACTTCCCGATATTGTAACTTTAATTTGATAATCTTTATTCCTGTCATTAAGATAATTCGGGTGCGCCTTTTTCGTTATTATCGGAGAGGATTCGTCTCCCTGCGGAGCGTAGGTAATTATTGTGCATTTTCCGTCGGGATTTCTTGCCCTCAACAGGAATGTCTGGCTTCTTAACGGTCTGTCTTTGCCGACAGTCGTTCCTGCGATATTAAGATGATCCGTTATGTCAATTAATTGGCTGTACTCATAAACTTTTCTGTCCGTAGTAGCGTCTTCTTTGCTCTTTATCGGAACGTTCCATACTTTGTTTTTATGTAGTGTGGAAACACCTTGAGCTTCCTCATAAAAAGCTTCTTCGTTAAAATTACCAAGAGATACGCCATCGGCTACTTTCCATCCATTATACTCAGAGTCGCGGAAATATGACAGTTGGCTCATTGCGGCATATTGCAGCGAGTCAGGATTAATCCATACAAGATAAACAGAGTCTATTGCCGTCGCATCGCTTACTGTACCGTGAATTCTGATTTTATTCGCGCCTGTAATATTTCCAAAGTTATCTGTTTTTCCTATGCTTTGATACAAGGGCAGAGAAGCGGAGGGGCTTGGCTCTTCGGGGAAGTCAGGGAATGATGCGTCCTGAACAAAGAACATATATTCAAAAGTATCGCTTACTACTTCTCCTGCGCCCGCTGTTTTTTCTTCGCCGTAAGCGTTTACTACAACGCTGTAAAAACCTGTGGAAGTAGGCGGCAAGAACGACCATGGGAATATTGTAGAGTGGGTGTCGCCAAATCTTGGATCATTTAACACAGTTAGTTTTTGCCTCATAGGAGTAGCGTCTCTTTCTGAATTCCAGTCAGACCATTTATAAAGAGAGTATTCAACTTTTGTTAAACCGTGCGCTTGATATGCTATAGATTTAATTTCCCTGCCCGGATAAATCATATAAACTTGAGCTTTGCTTGTGTAACCGCTGTTGTGTATATCATTACTCCCGCCAGATGGCGGCAAAAGACCTTCCGCAAAGGTAACCCATGGTTTATCGGCTTTGGACCAGTAAAAAAAGTATCCAAGTATTTTTTCTTCGTTAACATTTCCCGCCGCGTCATAACATAAACCTACAATCATTATAGTTGTCTTTGTTATTATTTGTTTTTTTATTGACGGATCTGTACCGTCAAGAGCCGGAATTGCTATTTTCCCGTTTGGTCTGATAGTTCCGCCGGGTACTGTTAATTCAGGAGGCGGTCCGTCGTTATCTTTATATGTAAAAATATAGCCGTCCGGCAGAGGAGTCGAAATGTCTCCGTCAATTATAGTAGTATCATCATACAGTCTTATTTCTATAGAATAAATATCATGCTCATCGTTTATTTGATACTGAAGATTAAAACCTCTTGTAATAAATTTACCGATATTCGCGGGATCAAATCTTGCTTTGTTTTCATCGCCATATCCCGCAAGCGTGGTAAAATCCGCGTCTATCGGTTTTTTATCCGGAGTGGAGTATTCGTAATACAAATACGGGTCTGTAATGTCTATGCTTGGTAAATCATTATCAACTATTATAACGCGCGATTTATATGAATTTTCATCGCTGAATCCGCCGACATCCCATGCCTGTACAACTATTGTATATTCGCCGGATATACTTTGAAAATCAATATCCACTTTCCAAACGGCGTTTCTAGCGTCTCCCTGCCATACTGTATTATTTGAAGTATAAAAAGTCCAGTTTACTCCCCTGTCTTCTGTTATTTGCCAAACGCCGTTGTAATAGCGCCATTGCCTCGCTGTTTCCTGATTGTTAACAATAGCCTTTACAAGCAAAGTATCTATGCCGGTAAAATCCGACGCTGTTCCTTCAAGTGTAAATAAAGCTCTAAAAGGTTTACGCGCGGGCGGGGCTGTAATTGTAATAACAGGACCGTTGATGTCCAATTTTTCTCCAAGACCTACAATGTCCTTACAAGAGAAGATAGAGACAAATAAAAGGCACAAGCCTAAAATTATTGATATTTGTTTAACCGTCTTTTTCATTTTTGCCTCCTTAATCGGGATTGCCATCGTTGGAGCTTCTTAAGTTATAGCCGTAGGACAAGTCCCCATAGCCAACCGTAAGGTAGTTATTTACTTCGCCGTCACTCATGTGGGTAGAAGCATTCCGATTTCCGCCATATTTTATAAAGTACCATTCGCATACGATTTCAGTACTTACCCATACCAACTGCGAGTTGTATGTGCCACTTCTATAGAACATTTTAACGTATCTGTTATCGCCTGATTCCGCCGCGTCCTGTACGGGGAAACCCGCCACAGACGGCATTCCGTTTTTAATATTCGAACCTTCTACAAGAACGGCTCTGTTTGCTCCGGCATTCGCGTAATTATCGCCGTTATTGTAAAGGGCGATTACCGTTCTGAAAACGCCTTCATAACCTCTTGTGGATGCCGATCCTATTATTGTTCCGTTATCTGTTCCGTCTGATGTTCTTCTGGCTGTAGCGACAACATAACCCTTTCCCGCTTCCAACGCGCCGAAAGTAACAACGCCCTGATTAATAGTTGAGCCAAAATTAGAAAGTGTAACGCCGTTAAGGTCTGCTATTGTAGCGTCTTTGTTATAAGAGCGGAAGCCGCTGTATGCGCCGGAATATGTTCTTGTAACGGTATTACCGTTTTCTGTTACAGTATATGAACTGTTGCTTCTGCGGATTAAATTGGTAAGAATCCAAGTACCGTTAGTTGCCGTTGTATTGTTCCAAGCGGAATTTGTTGCTGTTGTGTTAGAGGGATTCGCTGTTTGAACACCACCGGCGTTATTGTTAAACGCCGCGGTAACGCTTGATTTGTTTGTTACTCTGTCTGTCGCGGTTCCGCCGTAATAACCGGAAGATATTACCGCGCCCGGGGTTTCAGATTCTATGCGGTAATGAATTGTATTAAAATCGGCAAATCCCCATCCGTTTATGTCTGAAACCGCAATTCCCGCGTTCCAGTTGTTTGTAGCGGCTGGAGGAGTATTGGGATAACCTCCGGCGCTTCCTGCCAAACTGCCGGGAACGCCGTTGTTTGCGTTAACAGGTCTTGCGTCGTAACTTCTTCTGTTCACCCTTATTACGGGAGTTTGCGCGTCCGACGTCCAAAATTCATGGGACGCAAGGGCGGGCGCGTTATTTCCGGCTTTGTCGGTAAAAACTCCCGCGGGATACGAAAGTTCCCAGTGCAAGCCTTTAAGCAGGGGTTCATTTAATTCTATTGTTACAGTATTTCCGGTAATCGAAATATTCGCAACGTCAATTTCCTGCCAGCGGAATTTTGCTTTTTTAAGCGCGTTGCTTATAGCTGTAATTGAGGTATTGCCTGTATCATTTATACGCAGTTTGTAATCCAATACCCATTTTGTGGCAGTGTCGGGAATAAGGTAACGGGCGTTTCCTGTTTGTGCGCCATCCGGATTGGGACCGGTGTTTACATTTGTACCTGAATAATCACCTGTATAACCGCTGCCAATTTTTAAACCTTGTGTAAGCCTTTGGTATGGTCCTACAGTCTGTCCTGTCCTTGGGTTAAGTCTAAGAGTGCCCCAGCTTGGACTTGTACTGCTTGTGCTTTCTGTCAGAGCGTTTTTATCCGCCGCAACTAAATTTTTATTGTTGTATACGTCGTAGAAACCGTCAACATAAGTTCTGTTTGTTCCCGGCGATGAATATCTTGTTGTTCCGTTTATGTCAAGATAATAACCGTCGTTTTCAAAAACAGGCGGAATCAACGAGTCGCTTGCCGGTTTTACCGTTATTATACCGCTTCCCTTCATCATGTCTTCGTTGAATTCAATTTTTATTTGTTTTCTTAAAGTAGGAGACGCATCGAGTATTATACCCTGCGAAGCGGGGGTAAATGTTACCGCTCTAGGCGGTATCGCGTCTACTATATAGCCCGCGGGAAGATTTGGAGCGGTATAACTTCCCGTAGGATCGCCTACTCTCGGCGTTACGGAAATAGCGCTTGGGGTGGTTCCTGTTACCGAAGCCGATCCTGTTCCGCCGTTGTTTCCAAATTGATCCGAAAGACCCGCCATATTGATTGCTGATACATAAAGACCGTCCAGCATTTCTTTTACGTTACTTGCGCCGCCGATGCCCGTCCAGTTAAATCTTATGCTTTGAGTATTCGTTGTCTGTCCCGAATTCGCCTGAAGTTGGATCTGATAAGACGGATTAGTTCCGTCTGTATTGTTTGCATTAGCAGCGTTTCTGTTTGCAACAGTTATTGTGGCGGTATTCTGTGTTGTAACCCTTACGTTACCGTCAAAGTTTACGACAAAGGTAAGGGCGTTTTGTCCGGTTGCTGCCGTATATGTTCCTTTTGCCTGTTCAATATTTACAGACAGTATTTTCGGGAATGCCTGATTTACAAATATCAACTGAGATGTAACAGGCCCTATATTTCCCGCCGTATCAACAAGGCGCGCCTGCAAACTCCAAGGCTGGTTGTTTACGCTGTTTTTAAGGTACAAGCGTGACTGACCAACATTCCATTCAGTCCATGTGCTTGCGGTTCCTGTGGAAGTGTCCGGGTAATATTTCCACGTAAGTCCTCCGTCCATTGAAAATTCCCTTGTCTGTCCGTAAGGCTCATTTGTATTTGAAGTTTCATTAACGGTTAAATACGGCGCCGCGCTGTAATACCATGTAGTTGTAGGACTAGTCCCTAGAGTCGGGTTACCCGAAGGGGTAACAGGAGCCGTGGATAATTCAGTTCCGGGAGCGGGAGGAGGCGTTTGATCGTTGTAAATCCTTATATTGTTATCGTTTATATATTTACTTATGAACGCGTCAAATACGGTTTTGTTAACTTCATTTCCAACGTCGTCTACAATTTTTCCGCTTGTGGAAGTGGAATAATACGCGAAGTTTGTTAATTCGCCGTCATAAGGCAAACTAGTTCTGTCTATTTCAAGAGCGAACCTCATTCCTCTTGCGGTATTCGGGCTTTGGTATTTAAAAGACGTATTGTTGACTGCAGTTTGAGTGCCTGCTGCGTTATTAGTTCTTCGATACTCTATTACGGGAGAGCCGCCCTGTGTTCTTATGTCTTTACTCGCCATTATCGTAAAAACAAGCGTTTCACCGGCTTTGAAATAATAATTTTTATTTGTGCCTACAGCTTTGCTTGTTTTTCCGCTTTCAACAATACTTGTTATTACGGGGCGGATACCGTCAAGTTCAATCTGTTTGCCGTTAACCGGCTCCTGTAATGAATGAGCTTCGTTGTTCCATTCAAAGCCGATTATGTTTCCGGGAGTAAACGCAGAATCTGTTCGCTGAGAATCTATAATTTTGGCTCCGTTTATCAAGCTAATTGGTTTGTTTATGTCCGTTTTGGTAAAGTACATTTTGGGATCGTTAAACATTGTTTGTATAAGTCCAACATCGCCTTCTGAAGGTTTAAAATCGAATTCCAGCGTTAAATCTTTTACCCTTGAACATGGAATCTGCTTAAATACATACTCACCCTCGTTTCCGTAAGGATATTTTAACGTTTTATCGGTTTTTGGATAACGTACATTTAACAGTATATTGTTTATTGAACCCTGTACTTCTATCTTGCTGTCAAAATTCGCCTTTATGGTTATTGTATCGTTAAGCCCATATGTGCCGCTTAGTTTTTCTGTTGTAATATTTATAAGAGTAGCGGCGTTTGTTATCGCTATTGTACGCTGTATTTGCGCGACATTACCAAGCGAGTCTGTTACGGTAAAAAGGAATGTTCTGGACGTAACTTCCGGAAAATATTCAATATAGCTTAGCGCGTGCTCAGTTTTGCTTTCATAACCTAAATTATAGGTTACATTAGTAGTTTTATCCTCCATTTTTATACTTTCTATCGCAAGCTCGCCTGTTTTTTGCGTGTAAACCCAGTATTTTACGCTTGTTTTACGCGGGTATGACTGTAATGACTTGCTAAGATCGCTTTCTCCAAGAAACAAGTCTCCTGAACCGCTTATAGATGCGCTCTTTAAATTTGGATAAGCGTTTTGATTATAGGTTTTGCGATCCGTTTCGTAGCCGGGTGTTATTTCACCGGAAGCCGAACCGTAATTTGTGTCATACGGGTTTGGAGGCTGACCGCCGTTAGGCAAGCCGCTTATATTTTTTCCTGTTATGTCATATACCGTTAATGTCGGAGGCGTTTTATTCGGCAGAAGCCTTAGCGTCCTGAAAACAACTTTTTGCATATTGTCTATTGCGCAGAATACAAAAACTTTTGTTTCATTTTCTTTTATGGTATTGTATGTAAAATTATTATATTGGTATTTTAGATCATCAGTATCGTGAAGTACGCTGAATTTTTTCCTGAATGCTTGTTTAGTGTAGTATGTTGTCTTATCGCCGGTTCCTAATGTTTCAGGTGTTCCTGTTTTAATGCTTGCATCCGGAGTATATACGGCGCCTAATGCATTTTTGGGATTACCGGCATAAAAAGAATCATCCATTACCCAGTACTGTACTCCTTCCGGGAACGGATATAAAGGCTTATTACTTGAATCCATTCCGTCTAAGTCTAAGTGCCACCTTAAAGCGTTTTCAACCTGTTTAATTATTGTTTTTTCATTAGCTCCCGGCGCGGTTAAAATAGTCTGCGGTATCCACGCCATACGGAATCTTTCAACTTTATTTTCACCGCCTACGCCGCCTTTCTCTCTTAATGTATAACCGTTTATTTCAAATGTTTTTCCATCCGATTGCAATTTTGGGAATGTATTTTCTTCCGGGCTGTTTCCTGTAGATGCGCCCGGCATTGTATCTATATGACCTGGGTTTTGCGCAGTATCTACCGTGTCAAATACAATCAAAGGTATGTTATCGTCTATTATGTTAACATCGTAATATCTGCCGACTCTTCTTGACTTTAATGTATCCTTGCTGTTTGCGGGAGGGGAAACCGGATGAGGGGCTAGTTTAGTATCTTGAACAATAGTAAATAATATAAATTCACCGTAATCATTTTCTTCTTTTCCTGTATCTATAGTGATAACAACATCATCAACGTTTTTTTTATTATTTATAAATTCACTTACTGTCTTTTTCTCACTTGAATGCGCTCCGCTATAGCGATCATCATTTTTCCAGTTATAAACGTCTTTATTTTGAACTACAAGGATATCATACAGTTTATCCAGTTTTTGAGCGTCAGTAAAGTTTTTATCAAACTTATAACTGTCGGAAATAAGTTGCTCTCCATTCCATTGATCTCTTGTCACTAAACCTACCCACGCGTAATCCAGCGAATCATCGTCGAATAATTGCACTTGAATAGGCATTTTTTTATAGACAACGGTTCCTGTAATGCTATCCTTAATGCCTTTTGGTTCGTCGGCTTTTTCCCACATACAAAAGAATTTTTGGTCTTCAATTCTTTCTTCCAATGTTCCTTCGTTTTTACTTCTGTCAAATGCTACAATAGAAACAAAATAATAGTATCTTTCTTTTCTGGTATAATATCCGTCTTCGTAATCTTGTCCTCCCCAACTTGCCGCTTTGCCTGCGGCTATAAGTTCTTCTTCTTTTATAATCCACTTTGGCGAGTATAATGTTGAACCTTCCTGTTTTGCGGGAATTAATAATGGAGTGTCAAAATGTTCATAATCGTATATGCGCAGAATAACGTCTTCTATTCTGGTTTCATCTTCGTTTAATTTCGCCGTAAAGGTAAACCATCCGTTTTGGTACCTTTGCGCGTGTTCGCTTTTTTCACCAAAAGGATCGTCTTTTTCCAGATTAGTTTTTATCTCGGTAAGGTCTTCAAGGTAGGCGATTTTCGCGGGAGACCGTTCAATCCACGCGCTTTCAACTAACGGCGGACGCAAGTCAACAATAACCGTAAGGGTATCAATGCCGACATTTCCTATTTTATCAAAAGCGGCTATTTCTACGGAAAATTTTTCACCGTTATTATCGAATGTAAAATTTAAAGTGAATTCAAACCGGTTATTTGGAAGTAATCTTCCCTGAAAATATTCAACGCCGGTAGTTGAGTCGCGCATTATAATGCGTTCTACGCCTACGTTGTCTGTAACTGTTCCGGAGATTATTGTTCCAAGTTTTACATATTTTGGGTTTGGTCCCGGATCAAGCATTACTACAGGAGGGTCCCAGTCTATGGGAAGACCCATTCCTAATGGACTGTCGCAGGTTGTTAAGACAAATGTTGCTAATAATGAAACCGTTAAAATAAACTTTTTCATTTAAAACTCCTTTGTATTTATTTTGAAAGGTATTGTTTTTTTATATAATTTCGAATATAAATAACAACTACCGTCCATCGCATTAATATACCATAGGTTTTTCTGTTTGATATCTGTAATGGATTTGAATTCGTATGTAAAGGAAAAAACTATAATGGATTCTAGGTTCTTTCTCTTAAAAAATTTAAGTTTATTCATACGAAACCTCCTCAACAGAAAATAAAAACGGCGCTAAGCGCCGTTTTATAGATCAATTAGAACACATAAATCCTTAATCCCATGATAACGTGGGGAATAACAACAGGTATGTCATTCTTTGACGCGTCTACATCGGTTGGTACAAACCATAATTGGAATTCAGTGAATAAGCTGAATGTTCTTAAGTATTCCTTCTTTGGTATTTTTGCTTTGGGGAATTCCATCTGGGCAAGAACCGCGCTCATCCATGTTGCCGAGCCGCTCTGCGCTATCTCAAAGTACGAGAAGTTCGCTCCAAAAGAGAATGAAGCGTGCAGCCATTCAAAGTCAGGTCCGGCAAACGAGCCGAAGGGCAGGGCGTAAATGTTCGCGATGATCTTGAATCCAACTACTTTTCCGCCGTAACGGATATCGCCCGTTCCTCCGAGAGCTTCATATAAAGACTGAGATATCAAGCCGTATTGTCCCTGTATCTTTACGTTGTCGTCAAAGAAACTTAATCCAAGACCAAAATCCGTATATGTCGCGCCGCCGGCAAATATAGTCGGCACTACATCAGGAGCAATCTGTCTTATAAACGGCGGGATTACGCCTTCAATATAAAGTCCTTGCAGGAATCCGGGAACCGCGTACATTGCCTTGTCGCCTTTGCGAAGGTGGTAAGAAAGGCTTACAAGCTCAATGTCGTCGGTAGCGGACGCTGAATAAGCTATGCTCTGGTTGTATCTGCTTCCGGATTCCGGCGATATAAGACGAATTTCAGGATTCGTTTTATCAATTTGAACTATCATTCTTGTTACAGCCAATTCGCCGTTTTTCATTGTTGTTCTGATAACAATGTAGTGGTAGCCTTCCGGCATTTCGCTGTCTTCCAGCCTGAAGCGGTAGTCAACGTCTTTTGCCAGCGCTTTGCTTGTCTTTATAAACGATCTTCCGTTATCAAAACTTATTTCAGTAAAGTCCGGAGTTTTCGCCAGTATTGCGGTTCTTTTTTCTTTATCAGTTGTTTTGTCCGCAAGAAGCTGTTTGTCGTCTTCGGATAACACATAGCCCGTTCTTCCGGTCAGATACGCTCTGTCATAGGAGAACTCGGCAAACTTAAAGCTGTCTATCGTTACCCACGGACCGCCGTCCCTGTAAACGATATTGTACGGTCTGGATGAAACCAGAGTAGGACCGCCGAAGTTGCTGGTTACGGTAATCGCGTTGTTTCCGGCGTTAAGGAAATCGCTGTTCAATTTAAAGGCATAGTACCCTGAATCGTCAACAGGCGCGGTTTGCGAATCGTTTCCGTTAATTTTAATTGTTACCGTTCCCGCAGGAGATGATCCTCCGGCGTAACCATAAAGGTTAAACTCGCCGCTTGTTTCTTCGTTTTCAAGCGGGTAGAGGATTTCTATGTAGTTTCTGTATGTTTGGCGCGCCATCTGCACGTTACGAGAAAGACGAGTCATGTTTCCGGCTCTGTCTACAGCGATAACCGCGACATTGTACTGTCCGTCCGCCATTGCGGCAATATCAATGTTTTCTCTTATCATGGAATTTGCGTCAAGTTTTCTTGATCTTAAGTTGGCGGGAATTGTAAAGCCGTCAAGACTTCTTAATTCTATGCTTACATCTTTTAAATTTGGATCAAGTATGCGTCCCATTACGGAAATATTTCCTACGGAGATTGAACCGTCGCCGGGGTTGTCCAGAATAATTTCCGGTTTAGTGTTGTCTACGTTGATCATAAACGCGTAAGTAGCGGGTATTTCATATCTGTCCCACACTCTAAGAAATACTACGTGGGGACCGTCTTTTAATATTGTAGTGTTAAATTGATACGTCCACTGTACTGTTTCCGCCGCCGTTCCAAAGTTTCCTTTTGCCCTGTTAAATGAATTTCCGTTATCAACGGAAACTTTTATTTCTTTAATGCCGTTGCGGTCAAAGGCGCTTCCGCGAAGCTCTACGCCTTCTTTTAATACAGTATCATAAAGAGGATATGTCATTGTTCCGGTAGGTTCTGTTAACGAAACGCGGAATTTTCGCGTTGTCGGAAGGCTCTTTACGCCGTAAAGGTCTTCCGCGATTATTGTTACCGTATGCTCATTATCTGTCAATGTCGACAACGCCACCGGAATAGAGAAACCGTAAGCGGCTTCTTCCGTATTCCACGGTTTTGCGTCAATTCTCCATTGGTAACCTTTAACTCCGTCGTCGTCGAACATAACGCCGGAGACGATAAAGTCGTTTGTTATTACTTCATCTTCCTGCGGAAGAATTATCTGCACCGTCGGAATGTCCATCTGCTGATCGATTATAAATGTCCACGCGTTAACGTCGCTTGAGTTGCCGGCTTTATCCGTAAATGTAAAGCGCATATTGTTGTCAAGCGGCATTTGAAGCGAGTCCATAAGCACTTCAAAGAAGCGCGGCGAATAATCGCCGGTCCATTGGCTGTTGTTATAAATTTCTTTAGGCGCGGCTGACGCGTTTCTGCGGTAAACAATTGATTGAACAACGCCGAGTTCTTCAACCGCGAACGCCATGCGTATTGTTCCGTTTACTTTTGCTTCCGATACCGGCACGATAGTAGTCGCCGCGGGAGCTTTAGTATCTTTTAGCACTGTAAAGTCGACAATATTGCTGTCGGAATCGCCCGATGATCTTATCTGTACGTTAATTGAACCGTCATTGGCGGCGGAAAGATCGATTGTTTTTGTGATATTTGTATTAACGGGAGGGCGGAGAGCCGCTATTTCTGCGGCGGTAAGAAGTCTCTGCCATGTGTCTCCCATATCGACTGAGTATTCTACAGCGGCGACTCTGCTTCTGCTTGACAGGTTAAAAGTAACGGGAACGCTGTTTTTTACCCAACTGAAATTGGTAAAATTCTGTAAGATTACGATTGGAGCGGATGACGCCGAAGTAATCCTGAATTGATTGCTTGTAAACGTCGGACCGTCTTCGGTATCCAGCCTGAGGGACAGAGCGCCGGTATCGCCGTCGTCTGCGGATATAAGCGCGACGCGTCCGTATTGATCTACGCTGGCGTTCAATAGATTCGCGCCTGTGCCTTGTAATGTGGCGTTTCTTATGCGTCTATTGCTTATACCTAATAAAGTGTCTCCGGTTTTAAGGAATATGCGTCCGTCTGCGGTCAGCGTTTGTCTTACAAACGAGAAAAGGTTAGCCGAATCATCGCCGCTTGGCGAGGTTACAAAAACAAATTCGCTGTACGCGAATTCTCTGCCCTGACGGTCTGTTCCTGTTAATTTAATTTCCAAAAGTCCTTCGGGAAGATCTACGGGAACAGGGACAGCCGCAGTAAATACGTCTTTTGTGCCTGATAACCTGACTTGCGAAGTTAGTTGGTCTCCAAAGGTAACTGTGGCTGACGCGGGCGCGATTGCGGATCTGTAAGAGAGAAGCATCGTCATTTTCGGAACGGGTTTTATTTTCATACCTGTGTTAAAAACGTCGGTCTTTGTTGTTCTTCCTTCGGGATATGTAAAGGAAGCTATGCCGGGCTGCATTACGCCGCTTGGAACCACTATTCCTTTTACCTGTACTTTATTTCCCGAAACGCCTGAAGTGTCTTTCGCCCAAACGTCAAGGGTATGGGTTCCCTCGCTTGGAGTGGGAATATAGAATTGGAAATATCCGTTGCACTGTATTTCCGCAGCGGGAGCCCCGTCCAGCGAATATAAAACAGAAGCGACGCCGTCGTCGTCAGTCGCTTCTCCTTTTACGACAAGACCTAAATCGCTGTTAAGAACGCCCGTTATCGGCAATGTTAATTTTACAACCGGTAAATCCGAAGCGGGATCAAATTTATATTTTTGTCTCGCTACGGTGACGTTGCCTGAAACGTCAACCGCTTTGACTTCGACTTCGATAGAGTTACCCTTAAACGCGCGCGCGTCTACGGGAGCCGACCACCACTGGTTTCCGGGAAGCAGTTCAAATTCGCCTTGAGAATTGCCCGCTTTCCATGTTATGGATTTTAATCCTACCGGATGTTTCGCGTAACCGGCTATATTAAATACGCCGTTTAACGTAGTATTCGGCTCCGGATATACGACTTTTACGTCTGGACCGATATTATTTACAAATAACAGATGAGCGGCGGTTCCAATGCTGTCGTTTCCGTCTTTTGTTTTAAACCAGATAACGACGGGACCGTCTTCAAACTGTTTTGTGTTAAGATTAATATCCCACGTGCCGTTACCTGTTTTATTAACTTTGAATTTTGCGGGAATATATTTTTGTCCGCCGTCAACCGAATAACTGAAAGCGGCAATGCCGTTGCCGTCGTAAAGAGTGCCGCCTAATTTTATATTTCCGGAAACAAGAGCGCCGACAGTGTGGCTTGTAATAACAGCGTCAGGTTTTTTTCTGTCAAGCCGCCAGTAAACAACCGCGATTTTTTTACTTTTTGCGGGGACTTTTTGTCCGCTCGGATAAACATCCGCGATACCTGAAAGATCATTTATGTCGGTCGCCCACGCTTTAACGGTATAATCGCCGTCAAGCCATATTTCACCGTCTGATGTGTCAAGGAAATAAGACCAGTAATCGGTTCCCGATGCCGTTACGCGAGTTAATTCCTCGCCTTTTCCGTCTGTTCCGCGGTATACGGCGATTTCAACTTGTTTAACTCCGTCGTCGTCAAACGCTATACCGACGATATTCATGTTACCCTGAACGCGCATATACGGCAGAGGGTTAATGATAGTAGTCCTTGGAAGATCGGACTCAGGATCGATATAGATATTTTCAGGACCGGAGCGGGTAGTATTGCCGGCTCTGTCCTTGGCTTCTATGTAAAAATTGTACTTACCCGGTTTTCTTTCAGAAGTATCAAATTTGTCTGTAAATCCGGACGGATCTTCCGCGAATTTGGAAATATTGTCCTTTCTTCCGCCAGCCCATAAGCCGCCGCAGAGTGTAATGAACAACACGCAGATAATAAAAGTCCTCTTTATCATCATTAACCCCTTGTTATTCTGTTAAAAACAGACACATAACGTTGTGGAATTTGAGTAAATATACCTCTTGCCTGATTAAAATATTCCTTTTCTTATTATAATACATTTTTATATTTAAGTGGCAAGATTTTCCATTTTTTTTTCTTTTTTTTTTTAGTTTATGTTGACAAAAATAGATTTTCTGTGTACAATCTCCTCATGATAATTTTAAAGACAAGATTTTTTTTAAAAATAATTCCGCCTTTACAGGGCGGTTTTTTTTTGTAAACAGCGGGAGGAGAGATGCTTAAAGGGCGATCTTTAATAGAACCGGAAGATTTCTCACTAAGTGAGATGGAATTTCTTTTCTCTCTGGCAGAAAAGATAGAAAAAGACGAAAAATACCTAAGAAATAGCCTAAAAGGGCGTCTTTTAGCCACTTTATTCTTTGAACCAAGCACCAGAACCCGCCTTAGTTTTGAGGCGGCAATGCTCCGTTTGGGGGGAAGCTGTCTGGGGTTTGCGGAACCCGGTTCCAGTTCCGCAGTAAAGGGCGAAAGTTTAGCCGATACAATCCGCATGGCGGCAAGTTACGCCGACGCGATTGTTATGAGAAATCCTAAGGAAGGCGCGGCTCTCCTTGCAAGCCGCTATTCGGTTGTTCCGGTTATAAACGCGGGAGACGGGGGGCATCATCACCCCACGCAGACTCTTACGGATCTTTTAACAATCAGGCAGCTTTTGGGCAAAATAGAGAACTTTACGGTAGGTTTTTGCGGCGATTTGAAGTTTGGACGCACGGTTCATTCGCTTGCGAAGGCTCTGGCGCGTTTTCCGAATATAAAAATGATTTTTATATCGCCGAAAGAGCTGATTTTGCCTGAATATATCAAAAATATGTTAAAAAATCAGAAAATTGACTTTGACGAAAGAGAAAATCTTGAAAAATCCATGCCCGAATTAGACGTATTGTACATGACCCGAGTACAAAGGGAGAGATTTTTCAACGAGGACGATTATATCCGTCTAAAGGACACCTATGTGCTTAATAAGGAAAAAATGTCCGTTGGTAAGGAAAAAATGATTGTTTTACATCCGTTGCCGCGCGTAAATGAGATTTCCGTGGAGATTGACTCGGATCCAAGGGCGGCGTATTTTAAACAGGCGAAATACGGTATGTTTGTCCGTATGGCTTTGCTTGCTGAAGTTTTGGGGGCGGAAGATGTTAAATATTGATGAGATAAAAAACGGGATCGTTATAGACCATATAAAAGCGGGATTGGGGATTCGTATTTTTAACTGGCTTAATCTTGACAAAGTTCCGTATAATGTCGCGTTCGTTGCGAATGCTAATTCACAAAGATGCGGAAAAAAGGATATAATAAAGATAGACAATACTATTTCGATTAACCTTGACGTTCTTGGATTAATCGATCCGAATATTACGGTAAGTATAATAGAGAATGAGCGCGTAACAAAAAAGATAAAGCTGCAGCTTCCGCAAAAAGTGGAGAATGTGCTTGTTTGTAAAAATCCGCGCTGTATAAGTTCTACTGAAAAATATTTGCCGCATATATTTTATTTGGAAAACCGCGAGCAGCGCACATACCGCTGTGAATACTGCGACGAGATAATTTCCGCGGGGGACTTCAAATAAATGATGTAGGAAATGTATTTGTTGAGGACGATGTAGATGCTTAACATAGATAAGTTGTTTAAGAGAGTGGCTGAGAAAGGACATGTTTGCGTGGGGCTGGATACGTCGGCGGAATATGTTCCCGATCTTGAAAGATTCAAAACGGACAGCGACGCTTCCGCGGCGCTTGCTTTTAATAAAGCGATTATTGACGCCGTTTACGACGTATGCGCCTGTTTTAAGGTGCAGATTGCCTATTACGAGGAAATGGGGCTTGAGGGCTTGCGCGCCTACTCCGAGACGTTAAAATACATACACAGTAAAGACTGCCTTGCAATCGCCGACATAAAACGCGGCGATATTGCCGATACGGCTTTACGCTACGCAAAAGCCCACTTTTACGGCGATTTTGAGGCTGATTTTGTCACTTTAAGCCCGTATATGGGCATGGATTCAATTGAACCGTGGTTAAAAGAAGCAAAAAATACCGGTAAAGGCGCGTTTGTTTTAATGCGTACAAGCAACGCCGGAATGAAGGACTTTGAGTATCTTGAAATTGGCGGCGGAAAACGTGTATACCATTCTGTAGGCGACAAATTGTCGTCTCTTGAGGCGAACAGTCTTGGAGAAGACGGTTACAGGCTTTTTGGAGTCGTTACCGGTTGTACTGAAAGCGATGAAGCGGCGGAAATCCGCAAAACTTATAAAGATCTTTTTTTCCTGATACCGGGGTACGGCGCACAGGGTGGAAGCGCGAAAAACGCGGCTTTGCTGTTACGCGAAGGAAACGGCGGAGTTGTAAACGCCTCAAGATCGATTATTACGGCGTGGAAAGAGCAGTCTGACCGCGATAAAGCGGATAATCTTTTTGCCGCCGGAGCCGCAAGACGCGTCGTAATCAAGATGAGAGATGAAATTTTAAACGAGGCAAGGAAATAAAACATGAGTATAAGCGTTGTATGCGAACTTGAAAAAAACACGTATATTACAGACGATTATTTTATTCTTGAGTTCCCATGGGAAAGTCCCGCAATTAAAGCCGGACAATTTTTTATGTTAAAACCTGTTTTTAGCGGCGTGTTTTTAGCGCGCCCTATCAGTATTTTTGAGTATAGTCCTAAGAATAAAACCGTTAAATTTCTTATTTGTAAAAAAGGCAAAGGAACCGAAGAGCTTTCCTTCCTGCACCCGGGGGATAAAGTTCAGTTAACGGGACCGCTTGGAAATTGTTGGGCGGATTTTCTTCCTGAAAACGGAAAAGCCGCGCTTGTCGGCGGGAGCGCGGGCGTCGCGCCTCTTGCGGCGTTAGTCGCGGAAAAACCCAATTATTATTTTCATTTTTTTGCCGGTTTTAAAAAAGGTTTTAAAGAGAAAGAGCATGAGAATGCCATTGTGGGCAGCGCCGTAAACGCGTCTAAATTTACAATTTCCGCGGAAGACGGGGGACACGCATTTAACGGCAGGATAGTCGATTTTATTTTCTCTCCCCAGGATTTTGACGTAATTTTCGGGTGCGGACCTATAGCCATGATGAGCGCGTTAAAGAAAAAATGCGAAGCGCAGAATGTTCCGTGCTTTTTATCAATGGAAAGCCGTTTTGCCTGCGGTACGGGCGTATGCTTGGGCTGTACAATACCCACAGCCGGCGGAAACCGCAGGGTTTGCAAAGACGGTCCTATTTTTCCTTCCCGTGAGGTGAATTTTAATGAGTGAAAAGAATAATACGCAGGAATTCCAATGCGATATGTCTGTTAACATTGCGGGAGTTAAATTAAGAAATCCCGTTATTGCGGCTTCCGGAACGTTCGGCAAAGCAAGAGAGTACAGCAGTATTTTTGACGTATCTCTTCTTGGCGGAATATGCACAAAGGGACTTAGTCTTAATCCGCGTACGGGGAATAAAGGGGCGCGCGTCTGGGAAACTCCAAGCGGGTTAATTAACTCAATAGGGCTTGAAAATCCGGGTATTCAGTCGTTTTTAGCCAACGATCTTGATTATATGAAGCGGCTTGGACCCGCGATAATAGCGAATCTTTCCGGCTCTACTTCCGATGAATATGTTAAGGGAGCGGTTTTGCTTAACGAATCTTCCGTTGATATGATCGAGCTAAACATTTCATGTCCGAATGTCAGGGACGGAGGGCTTACATTCGGTCTTGACGCGGGAACCGCCGCCGCTCTTGTCATCGCGGTGCGCCGCGTTTGCAAACATAAGCCGCTTATGGTAAAACTTTCACCTAACTGTCCGTCTATTGCGTCGGTCGCAAACGCGTGTGTTAACGCGGGCGCGGACGCGCTTTCTTTGGTAAATACAATCAGGGCTATGGCGATTGATGTTGAAAACCGCAAGCCTGTTTTTGATAATATAATCGCAGGTCTTTCCGGTCCGGCAATTAAACCGATTGCCCTTCGCATGGTATGGGAATTAAAAGACACATTAAAGAATATGAAAGATATACCTATTGTCGGAATGGGCGGAATTTCCTGTACAAATGACGCGCTGGAATTTTTAATGGCGGGAGCTAACGCTATTCAGGTGGGAACCGCTACTTTTGCAAATCCTCACGCGATGGTGGAAATTATTGACGGTATACACAATTATATGACAGCAAGAAAAATAGCGAAATTAAGCGATCTTTTAATTAGAGATAAATGGTAAAAAAAAGTCTTTATACTGTTATCTTCCAAGATGAGAAAATGATCGCGGTTAACAAGGCTTCGGGGATTTCCGTGGGCGGGGACAGGTGGGATGAATCCGCGGAAAGACTGGATAAACTTATTGGAAAAGACTTTAATATTCCGAAAATATTTACGATTCACAGGATAGATAAAGACACTTCGGGGCTTGTGGTTTTCGCTAAGGACGCAGGGACACACAAAGAGTTATCTATCGCTTTTGAACAGCGTGATGTGAAAAAACTTTATACCGCTATTGTTCACGGGCGGCCGTCGTGGAAGGAGACAGCCTGCGACTTGGCGCTTGTTCCGAACGGCAATAAAAAACACATGACTATTATTGACAAATACCGGGGGAAAAAATCTTTTACGCGGTTTGTATGCGTAACAAGCGCCGGAAACTATAGTATTCTTCAGGCTTTTCCGGAGACAGGCAGAATACACCAGATAAGGGTGCACTTAGCCGCGCTTGGGCACCCTGTAGTCTGCGATGAATTGTACGGAAAAATGTCGCCTGTAAAACTGTCGTCTTTTAAACGCGCCTGGCGCGGCGACCCGCATGAGGAGCGCCCCTTGCTTGCAAGGCTTGGATTACACGCGCAGGAATTGGCTCTGCCAAGCGGGTTGGAATTAAAAGCTCCGCTCCCCAAGGATATGGCAAGCCTGATAAATCAACTGGAAAAATACGCATAAAAAACTTGACAAATTTTACACTTTTGGGTATTATGTAAGCCAGAGGAGAGTAAAAAATGAAAAAGTTAATATTTCTTGTATTGATTAGTGTAATGGTTTTATTTGCGGTCAACTCTGTTTTTGCCGATCCGGTGGATGATGAAGCTAAAGCAATGCTGCAAAAAAATGAAGATTATTTTAGTGATTTTGAGGCGAAATTTAAAACTTTAGGAGAATATAATCAAAGCAATCAAGCGCAAGAGACTTTAAAGCTAATGCAAACTATGATAGATCGGCAAAAAAAACTTATTGATTTTAAAATAGAAGAAATTGAAGTAAGGCAAAAAGGCGGCAAAACAGTGCCGGTAAAGGAATTTTCTCAGCTTAAAACTTTGATGAACAGATATCATCAAATGACTACGGATCTGAATAACTGGACCAATGGAAAAGATCAGAAAAAGTAACAGCTTTTTATATATATTAAGAAGGGGAGTAAGAAAATGAAGAAATTTATATTTATTTCTATGATGTTATTTGCAGTCGGTTTTGCTTTTAGCCAGCAAAATCCAACCGCGAGAACTGTGACCGGCGAAGAGGGTATAAGAACGCCAAGAACGGATCTGGGGGTTGGGCAATCGAAAGTGGATAGTCCGGGAGCGGTGCCGTCAGAAGACGATGAAATTAAAGCAATGCTGCAAAAAAATATGGATTATTATCAGGATTTCCAGGATCAATTTAAGACTTTAAAAACTTTTAACAATACTAAACAACAAAGAGATCAATTTAAGGCAATGCAAATTCTGGTAGAGCGGCAAAAAAGACTTGTTGATTATAAATTGGAAGAAATTCAAATAATGGAAAGAGCCAATAAAACAGTACCTATAGGTGAGTTTACCCAGCTTAAGGATTTAATGAACAGATACCATAATATGGTTGTTGATTTAAATAACTGGGTTAATAAAACAAAGTAAATTTACATTTCCAAGCAAAACCGCTCCCTTGACGAGTTCAGGGAGCGTTTTTTTTTACCCATTCAAAAAGGCTAATGAAACTGAACCGTGATTAAAGTACAGCGCGCTTTCGTCTGTTTTTATGATACATCTGCCCGCGGGGTCTATTCCCTGAAAAACTCCGCGCGCGAGAATTTTCTCGCGTTTGCCGGAAGAATTATCGCCGCCTTGCGCCGCGGGTTCAAAGACGGCGGCTTTAGCGCCTATGCAATCTGTTAATGAATTCCACTCTGAGGCAAGAAGGCGGTTTCCCTGAGAATACGCGGCGGTTGAGGCAAATGAGCTTTTTACATTGTCTATTTCTTCCAGTATTTTAATTAACACTTCTTTGCGCGACACTTGCCGTTTTGTAATTTCAGTGCAGTTTGCGGCTCTGCCTGACGGGACAGGGTTGTTCACATTAACGCCTATTCCGCCTGACAGCCAGGTAATTAAATCGCCTTCGCCGCAAACTTCGGTTGTAATTCCGGCGATTTTACGGCGGTCAATATAAACGTCGTTAGGCCAGCGCAAAAAAGCCTTTTTGCCGCAGATTGACGAGATACTGCGGACAACGGCAATTTGCAGAGTAAGCGACAGTTGGGTATATTCGGCTATTGTAAGCCGCGGACGTTCCAGAATAGAAAAGAAAAGCCCGCCTTGGCGCGAAACCCATGTTCTGCCGTTTCTTCCCCTGCCTTCGCTTTGTTTTTCCGCCGTAAAGACGCTCCCGCTTTGCGCGCCGCCAGCCGCCGACTCTCTTGCCCTGTCCATTGTGCTTCCCGTGTTTTTGTAGTGAAAAAATAAATTTTCTTTCCCGCCGAATTCCCACGGGTACAGGAAATCTTTTTCTTTTTTTGGGTCAAGAGAGTAGCCCGCTTCCCCTGTGTCTATGGAGTAGCCGGCTTCCGTAAGAGACTGAACCGTTTTCCATACCGCGACGCGGGAAATACCCATGTCTTTTGCAAGTACGCTTCCGCTGGTAGGCGCGCCGTGTTTTTCTCTAAGAAGCGTAAGAAGACGCGCCTTACTGGAAATCTTGGATTTATCTTTCATACTTTTAACTCCTTGCCGCAAGCGCGTTTGCCTTTAACGCCGCTTTTTCAAAACTGAGCGAGATTAAAACAAACATAAGAGTTTTTATTTTTCCAAACCCTTCTTTGCCGCCGCGCGCTTTCCATGCCATATTTACGGAAGTCCATATTTTAAAAATTTCGGGAATAAAGGATAAAAATAACGACAGTATTTCCAATCGTACAACTTCCCTGATTTCAAGAGGGCTTGTTGTGCGGAATAAAAGCGCGGAAATCTGCACAATGAGAACAAGGCGCAGAGTTATCCGCAAGTATTCAAGGTTGGGAATGAACACGGTTAATAATTGATTTATGGGCATCCTGTAGTTATCAATTAAATTTGAAAACACAGACAGAGCGTACATAAGAACCGCGTAAAAAAAGGCGGGTTTAAAGTCTGTTATTTGATCTTGCAGCGATAAACCGCAGATAAACGCAATAAGAACGGCGGATATTATGCCGACGCCGAGCCATAATGACGGCAGCGACATACAAAAGAAGGAAAGGGGCAGGAGCAGTAATAGTTTTATTATTGCGGGAACTTTGTGCAAGAGCCTCTTTATCGTTTTGTATTTGAATACAGAGTTACTTATAACCATAAAAGGTCTCCCAATTCACGCGCGGAATTTTTTAACGGATGATGTATTCCCCACGCCTCAAGATCACGGGAAAGCGCGTCGGACGCGCCGCCGTCGTAAACTTTCTTCCCCTTACATAATACAATAAAACGCTTGGAAAGAGCTAAACATTTTTCCAACTCATGGGTGAGTATAATTACAGTCTTACCGTCGGCGATAAGTTTTTGAAAAAGTCTGTTTACTTGCACAACGCCGGGAAAGTCCATGTTGGCATAAGGTTCGTCAAAAATGATAATTTGCGCGTCCATTGCCAAAACTCCGGCGCAGGCAAGCCGGCGTTTTTCGCCCCCCGAGAGAGAGCGGGCAGGGAAGTCCGCGCGGTCTTCAAGACCGGTCTGCGAAAGGGCGGCGAAAACCCGCGCCTTTATTTCGTTCTTTGAAAGTTTCATGTTGCGCGGACCAAAGGCGACGTCTTCTCTTGGCGTTTCACCGAGTATTTGAGAGTCGGGCTCCTGAAACACAAGCCCCGCCTTAGAACTTGTTTTAACGGAGCCGGAAGTAGGGTCTTCAAGCCCCGCGATGATAGACATTAAAAGGCTTTTCCCCGAGCCGTTTGCCCCCGCGATTATTGTACATTCGCCGTCTTCGATAGAAAAAGAGATGTCGCGAAGGGCATAAAAACCGCCGTCCTGTACCTGTTCATTGCGAGGTATATCTTCATATACAGAGAATTTTTTTGTTATGTTAAAAACTTCTACCGCCGCCATTGTTTACTCTTCGTTGTTAATGTACCTTGCCGCTATCGGACGAAGCGCGAGGGCAAGGGCGATACCGAGCGCCAATTTTATTAGGTCGCCGATGATGAAAGGGACAGTACCAGCTAAAAACGCCGCCTTGAGCGTCATGGATTTTAAAAACATAATGTAAAGAGAACCGCAAACAAGGATAAGGGCGAACCCCAAAAAAGACGCGATACAAAGCCTGATAACCGGAATGACTTTGAGCTTTTTCTCGCTTATCTTTGGAAGCCCGCAAACAAGCCCCGCGCACAAACTTCCTAAAAAGTAGCCGATTATATACCCGCCAAGCGGGGTATTAAAGACCCCGATCCCACCCGGTATTACGAACACAGGAATACCGATAAGCCCCGCCCCGATTAGAATCAGGGTCGCGATACCGCCGTAGAATCCCCCAAGAATTGTACCCGATAACACCACGAACATATTTTTTAGCACGATAGGCACGCCGAGCGGGGTAGGAATTTGAAAAAAATTAGAGACAGCGATTAATGCCGCAAAAACAGCCGCGAAAACAAGGCGGTTCCGTGTGGTTCGGGGGTTTTTCATTGTTAACCTCTCTTTGTGTCAGGTTAACATAAATGTTGCTTTATTGTCAACCACGAACCACACGAACCAAAGCGAATGGCGATAAGATATGTACTAAAAGTTCGTGGTGTTTGTGTGGTTCGTGGTAGAATTCTCTTAATTATTCGTCGGTCAAATAGTCAATTTTGCCTTCTCCGAGAGCTTTTAATATCCGTCGTTTAACATCGCCCGCCTCTTTCCCCGCAAAATCCGCTATTTTGCCTCGCATGTCGCGGCGTTTTGAATTTTGTCCGTATGGACAGGTACAGGCGTTTTTTAGAATGTCCTGCTCTCCGGCGCAGGAGATAATCTGCTTTTCTTCCAGCAGGGCGAGCGGTCGTATAAGGCTGACAGGGTATTTTCGGTATTTTAAGTTAATCGGCATGGTAAGCAATTCGCCTTTTGCGCAGAGGTTCATAAAAAATGTTTCGATAATATCGTCTAAATGATGACCAAGCGCTATTTTGTTAAAACCGTTTTCTACGGCGAATTTTAACAGTTCTGTCCGTCTCTGCGTGGAACACCAGTAGCAGTTCATTTTTTCGCCTTCTTTCAGCCTGCCGATGACAGGGACAAACAAATCGGTAAACGGAATTCCCCATTCTTCCAGTTTTTTGCAAAGAACCGATTTCTTGCAGCAGGCGCAAAAGTCGGTGCTTATATGCAAGCCTGCCAATTCATAATTTATTTTTAACGCAGGTTTTATTTCCGAAAGCGCCCAAGACAACACGCTTGAATCTTTTCCGCCCGAAACGGCGATAAGCACACGGTCGCCTTCGCAAATAAGAGAACGTTCGCAAACTGTTTTTACAACCAGTTTTTTTACGATTTCGCTTGCCTTGGTTTTTCTGAAAAATCTGCTCATGCTTTTCCTGCTTTTTCAAGTACGCTGTTAATTACCAAACTTGCCAACAGCAAACCGGCGCTTGCCGTTACAGTTACAATACTGCCGTTTACTTTTTTCCGCCCCTGATAAGGAGTATTTCCGCCTGTGGTTACAAATTGCTCTTCGTCAGTCTCATTATGCATCGGCGTTTCCGTACTGTACACAGCCGTAAAATCGCCTGAAAAGCCGCGCTTCCTTAACCCCTGACGCACAAGCCTCGCCAAAGGGCAGTTCCCTGTTTTCCATATCGACGCCGCTTTTATCTGCGACGGATCAGTTTTAAGAGCCATGCCCATCGAAGAAAAGATAGTAACATCAGCGTTATAAACAATTTCGATTAAATCGAGTTTGTGGTTCAAACTGTCAATCGCGTCTATCACAAAATCCGATTTTTCAATAAAAAAGTTTCCCGATGTTTCACGGCAAAAAATTTCATCCCACGCTGTAATCTCGCACTCGGGATTAATTTCCAAAAGCCGCTTTTTTAACGCCGACGCCTTAGGCTGCCCCAAAGTTAAAGGAGTCGCCTCTACCTGACGATTAACATTTGAAGCGCAAACAACATCATTGTCGATAATGCCGAGTTTCCCAATCCCGGAACGGACAAGCGCCTCCGCCGCCCAGCTTCCCACGCCCCCCGCCCCGAAAACAAGAACGCGAGTGTTATGGAGTTTTTCAAGACCTTCTTTGCCGGTTAGCAGAACAAGTCTTTCAAAGATTGGGTTAATCATTCGGGCTTCTATCTTTTGAATTTATTAATATCTCCCGCTTTTGTCAATTATTGTATTCCATTGAAAATTTCACTCTGAAATGTTAATATACTCTTAATGAATGAAAAATCTCCATTTGCTTTTAGGAATGGCGGTTTTAATTTAAATCAAACAAGAGAGGAGTTTTTACTATGAAGAAAAATATGTTTTTGGTAATGGAGCTTTTCATACTTATGGCGGCAATTCTGCCCGCGCAGACCAATCCAGGCGGAACTACTGGGCTTAAATATACGCTTCTGGCAGGCGGTAAGGAGTACAGCGTTGATAAAGGAAAAGTAAAAACGGGCGCGGTAGTTATACCCGACTCTTATAATAAACTTCCGGTAACGACAATCGCCAAAAATGCGTTTAGTAGTTCCACTATTACCGGCATAACCATACCCAACAGCATTATCAGTATTGAGGAGCAGGCTTTTAAAGATTGCAAAAACCTTACCGGCGTAATCATACCTGACGGCGTTACCACTATGGAGAAAGGGGTATTTGACGGTTGCAAGAGCCTAGTCAGTATAACTATACCGGACGGCGTTACCACCATTGGAGAGTCTGCTTTTAATGGTTGCGGTGGACTTACCAGTGTAATCATAGGAAACAATGTCACAATCATTGATAAGCAGGCATTTAATAGCTGTACCAGCCTTATCGGCGTAACAATACCGGACAGCGTTACCAGTATTGGAGAACGAGCTTTTGGAGATTGTATGAGTCTAACCGGTATAACAATATCCAAAAGTGTTACCAATATTGGGGATTACGCTTTTTTTGGTTGCATGAGTCTAACCAGCGTAACTATACCGAACAGCGTTACAAGCATTGGGAGGGAGGCTTTTAGAGGTTGTATGAGTCTTACCGGTATAATCATACCGAACGGCGTTACAAGTATTGAAGCAGGAACTTTTTTTGATTGCACCAGTCTAACCAGCGTAACTATACCGAACAGCGTTACCAGCATTAAAGGGGGGGCTATGGTTGGTGGTGGCGCTTTTATCAATTGCAAGAGCCTGACCAGCATAACAATACCGAACAGTGTAACCAGCATTGGGAATACTGTTTTTTCAAGGACAGGAATTACCAACATAACAATACCTAAAAGTGTTACCAACATTGCAGATAACGCTTTTTTCGGTTGTCCCAGTCTTACCGCAATAAATGTTGATGCCGGTAATCCAACATATAGTTCAGAAAACGGCGTTTTATATAACAAAAATAAAACTGTTTTATTAAGATGTCCAGAGGGAAAAACCGGCGCATATACCATACCAAACAGCGTTACCGGCATTGGAAATCAGGCTTTTATATCTTGCACCAACCTTTCCGGCATAACCATAGGAAGCGGTGTTACCGGTATTGGAGAAAGAGCTTTTGCAGGATGCGCCAACCTTTCCGGCGTAACCATACCAAGTGGAATTACCAGTATTGGAGAAAGAGCTTTTACGGGATGCGACAGACTTACCAGCGTAACTTTTACAGGTTCAATTCCGTTGGATGATTTTCACTCTCAAGCTTTCCGCGGACTAGGCGATCTGCGTGACAAGTTTTATGAAGTTGAAAAAAACAAAGGAACGCCCGGAACGTATACGAGAATGGATAACAAAAGTACAACATGGACGAAAAAATAAGGAAGTACAAACCCAATAATTTTGGGGCGTTTCCCTTTCGTGTGGTTCGTGGTTAAAAATTCTTCGTGCTCTTAATGTGAATTTTTTGACAAATATCTCTCTTCCTCGCTGAACACACAGCCGCAGTATTTCTGCATGTACATATTCGCCGCTCTGGCGTTAGTTTGCCCTTCACGGAACAGCGGACGGAAATCCCTGTATAAAAACTCAACGCCGTATTTTTCTGCCGTCTCTTCGCCTTGCCGTTTTATCTCCTCATGATCCTGATACGGGCTTATCAGCAAGGTTGTGCTGAATGCGGAAAATCCTTCCTGCTTGGCAAAAGAGGCGGTTTTTTCAAGCCGCATACGGTAACATTTTTTGCACCTATGCGGATGGGAAATTGAATCGCTGTCTTGCGAGTGGACTTCGTTTAAGAATTCCCTTAACCCGTATTGCTCAACAGACGTGAGCGCCAATTTTTCGCTTTTGGCGAATTCGTTCAGGCAGTCTTTGCGTGATTTATATTCCGTGTAGGGGTGGATATTCGGGTTGTACCAGAACAAATGCGGCTCTGTTTGTTCGGCTCTAAGACTGC
>Ga0268262_10000248_pt1 | contig 73138 bp, 79 predicted proteins | sample TergutNc150P3_FD_190354 | JGI IMG/M metagenome (GOLD analysis project Ga0268262, IMG submission 190354) | Nasutitermes corniger P3 segment gut microbial community from laboratory colony in Florida, USA - Nc150 P3 (SPAdes) (version 2) | ecosystem: Host-associated > Arthropoda: Insects >...
CTTTTCAAACGAACCGCATATTTGTATTCTATATGCCCTGCCGAGAGTAGGGCTTCCATAAGTTGTACATCTTTTTCTTTTACCACCGGTATTATTGCTTTTGCCATTCTAAAAGTATATCATGTTTATTTTATCGTGTCTGTATATTACAGTACACTAGAGACCCTTTGCCGCAAACCATAAGCCTTTTCATGCAGCTTCTGGCTTTTTCCGCAGACAGGCGCAATGAATATCTGAAAAGGGAAAAAATAATTTTTTCGGAATTCAAAGGTGATTTTGTCAAACACAAAATAATGATTGACACCCTGATGAAAGAATTCAACCTCAAGGACAATTATGAAGAACCATCTAGAAGTTACCATTTCTGACTGCAAGTCTTTTTACACCCTCTTCTCAGACGGAAATCACGCGTGGAAAACTTACGATCGGGAAAAAAAGCAAACGCTGTTTTATTACGCGCCGGGAGCCGTCGTCTTTTTGTACTACACCTATTTTACATACCGCGAGGCCTGCGTTATCCGCCATGTACAAAATGAAGACGGCGGTAAAAACCTCGTCCAGCTTCCCGGACTCTCAAAAAAAGTCAACGTCCTGTTCCGCGTCCGCGCTTCCCGCGTTGACAAGCTCAAACGCGCCGCAGGCTGGCTCGACAAGCATTCCGCGGGCGCTTTCGCTCATGACGACGGGTTTTATACGCGCCTTGTCTACCTGCTCGAACAGCGCGGAAAAATCAATTACCCAGCTCTCGGCAAACTTGCTGAAAGCTCTTCCGCCAATAACCAGTTTTATTTATTTTAGGAGGATTTTATGCTCATTCTTACCGAAAAACCGTCCGTTGCAAAGGCCTTTGCCGACGCCCTTGGCGTTACGCGCAAGAATAATTATTACGAAAACGGCGAACACTGCATCGTCAACGCGCTCGGACACCTTCTGGAGGATTATTCGCCGGAAGACTACGATCCCGCGCTGAAAAAGTGGTCTCTTGACGGGCTTCCCGTCATCCCTGAACAGGTCAAATACAAGGCCGTCGAAAAGACAAAAGCGCAGCTTGCCGTTGTTAAAAGCTGTTTTGCCCGGCACAAAAACGCGCCGTTCCTTCTTGCCACCGATGCGGAACGCGAAGGAGAGCTCATCGGCGCTGAAATACTCGATTATGTCGGCTTTACAAACTATGCCAATGCAAGGCGTTTCTGGGTGTCGGAAGCCCTTACTCCGGAAGTGATTAAAAAAGGCATTAAAAACGCAAAACCGTTAGCTGAATACAAGTCTTACCGTGAACAGGGATTTGCCCGGCAATTCGCCGACTGGCTTGTCGGCATGAACCTCACACGCCTTGTTACGCTTAAATCAAACAGGTTGCTGCACTTCGGGCGCGTGCAGACGGCTGTTCTGGGCGCTGTCTATGAACGCGATAAATCTATCCTGAATTTTACTTCGGAAAAATATTTTGAAATACTTGCCATTATGAACTCCGGAACTTCAGGTTTCTCGGTTAAAATGGTAAATCCGAATAATGAGGAATATACTACACGTTTTAAAGATATATTATCTGTTGAAAAATTATTTTCCCCATCTGAAAAAGGTCTTATTACGTCCCTTAAAAAAGATAAAAAAACGGTCCAGCCGCCGCAGTTGTTCAATCTCACCGCACTCCAGAAAGAAGCACATAAAAATTTAGGATACTCTCCGGAACAGACGCTTGAAATAGCTCAAGCGTTATACGAAAAACATAAATGCCTGTCATATCCGCGCACGCCTTCCCGCGTCATGGGTGATGACAATGTCGAACTTTTTAAAAACATTTACGATAAATTGATAAAATATTATGCAGGAAAGATCGCTGTAAAATATATATCCTGTTATCAAGAGAGCATATCAGATTCTAATCCTGATTTAATTTCCGCTGATAATAAACGCTTGTTTAATTCATCAGAGCTTCAGGATCACCACGCGCTTATCCCTCTGTCGCCTCTTCCAAAGGAGTCTTCTGAAGAAGAAATAAATATTTATATTCTTGTTTTCAGTAGCTTTTTCAATATATTAAAACGTCCTTATGTTTATAATTCAATTTCCATTGATGTCGATATTTCCGGACATAAGTTTGTCGGAAACGGCATTGAAGTTATTAACGGCGGATGGATGAATACTAACCCTTCCGATGAAGATGAAGATGATACTGAAGTTTGTTCTGAAGATTATTCCGGACTTGTCCAAGGTAAAGAATATAAAGTCGCTTCTTTTAAAACTCTTGAAAAACAAACGGAACCGAAAAAACATTACACTTTCGCTTCCCTGCTTCAGCTCATGGAAAATCCCCGCGGCGGTGACGGCAAACATCTTACAGGGCTGGGAACGCCGGCAACGCGCGGCGCGATACTTCAGAAACTGGTTGACCGCAAATACGTTTTATTGAAAGGAAAGAACGTCCTCATTTCCGATGACGGAAATTTTCTTGTCGAAAACATCTTAAAAAATGACCAGCTTGCGTCATTCATTTCCGTCCCTGAAACTACCCGATGGGAAGAACAGCTCCATGACAACACAAACGCCTTCATCGAGGGCATTAAAGACTTTGTGCGTACAGCCGTAAAAAACACCGGCATGGAGGCTTACCAACCCGAGAAAAAATCGCTTGGCAAATGCCCTCTGTGCAAAGACGGGGACGTATACGAGGGCAAAAACAACTATTATTGCAGTAACTACAAAGTTCAAGCCCCATGCCGGTTTACCGTCTGGAAGGAAATCTGCCATGCTTCCGTAACCCATTCAGACGTTCAGGCGCTGCTTTCAGGAAAGCAAACCAAAGTTAAAAAATGCGTCAGCAAGGCAGGCAAGGAATTTAACGCCAAATTTACACTTGTTGACGGTAAGATTGAATTCCGTTTTGAGGAGAAAAAATGAGTTATTTTAACGGTTTTTTTATAGGTATAGGGAAAGCAATAACACCAGTTCAAACAAATAAAACTGATTGTACGGCTTGCTATGATTGTTTTTTTGATCAAGATTGTCATAATACCGGTATTCTTTGCACGGCTAACTTACGTGAAGACGGTAAAAATGTAGTTTTTAAATTAATCGATTTGTCTGGAAATGGAGCTGAGGATAATAAAAATGAGTGATTATGACGGTTCGTGGAATCCCGATTTTCCCCCTGTAATGCACTTTGTCGATCTCGACGACTGCTATGCAAAACCATGGAAACTCCTTGAAGAACATCCCGATTATGACGCGGCTAAAAATCATGAAGACCGTACTGCCGCGCTTAGCCTTGTTCACAGTTTCCTTAAAACTCCGGAAAATCAAACACAGTTAAAATTACTAAAACAAAAATATCCTGATGCAATAATCGTTCCTGTCCATGCTATTGAAGCAAGAGGTAAAAATAAAATACCCGGAGCTCTTGCTGAATATATTGGAAAAAGTACAGGGATAGAAATAAATGATAATATTATTCAAACAAATCGTGTTCATCGTACTGGAAAAGACGAATGGCATCGATTCGCTTTCAGGCCATCTTTTGACGGTGAAGTTAAAATTGGACGAAATTATATTATTGTTGACGATGTTTTTTCTAATGGAGGCTCTTTTAACGAACTGCGATTGTTTATAGAAAAAAGAGGAGGTATGGTTGTTCATGCTGTCGCTTTATCTCTTGGCGGGCATGGCAATGAAATTGTTCCCAATTCGGAAATTATTAATTCTCTTGTTGACAAATACGGTCCGGAAACATTATCCTTATTTTTACAGGAGTTTAATCTTTATGACGGCAATTACAAAGCCCTTACAAACCCGGAAGCCTTCGCTCTCAGAAGGGCCTCGTCCCTTGACGAAGCAAGAAATAGAATCCTTGCGGCAAGACAGACAGGAAGATCATATATGGTTTCAAGAGGCCATAAAGAAACTAAACCTCAAACCCCTCGAATAGACCCTTCAGACTATGAGAATAATTCTGGATATAGACGATAAATTTAACATTCGATATTCAGAACATGATTTGAAAATGTATGCTGCAGTTGGACTTTATGAAAAGAGTATAATGTGTACGGCTGATCTAGCACAGGCGATAGGTATGAGCCGCGCTGATTTTATATTAGAAATGGGAAAATATGGAGAATCTATTTTTGATATGCCTGAAGACGAAATAAACAGAGATGTTGAAAATGCAAAACCATTCTTTATTATTTAATCTAAATTAATAATAAAATCTGATAATTTATCAGTCAAATAAAAGACAAATCCCTGCGATATAAATCTGGTTGTGTTTTTTTCCTCTTTCCTTGTCGTTGTGTTGCGGGGGCTGCACCCCCGCCGCCCCTGCTACCGTGAGGGCAAGCCCTCACGGTTTTGTCTTGAATACACAACTATCCAGTATCGAGAAAACCTGCTTCGCTTTTTTCACCATTCTGTTCCTGCCGTGTTTGTCCCTGTGGTTATACAGCTTCGCCACATTCCCTGAAACCTTATGCCCCATCCAGATTTCCTCAATATCTTCTCCCAGTCCTTCCGCGCTCATAAGCGTCTTCCAAAAATGCCTGCCGCTGTAAAAAGTTATGTTTTCCCTTTCCAGCTCCTCATCGCTTATCTTCAGCCGTTTTGCCAATTCATTGTTCGCCCTGTTAAATTTGTCATTATGAACATTAAAAAGCGGCTTCTCTTCTGCCTTGTTTTTTATCCCCCATGTTTTAATTTTTTCGTACAATGTTTTGTGTAACGGTATCAGCCTGATTCCGTTCGCCGTCTTGCTTTTTTCGATCCTGATAAACCGGCAGCCGTCTATAAACTGTATGTCATCCATCCTAATCCTCTTTATTTCGCTGTTCCTCATTCCCGTAGTATAAATAAGAGAACACAGAAGATATGAAAGCTCGTCTTTCCATCTTCTGCTAAAAACGCCTTTTATTTTTTCCAGCTCATAACATCCCCGCGGTTTTTTGTGTCCTTCGTTTACCGGCAAATCTTTGACAAAATCACATGGATTGCACTCAATTATATTTTGTCTTTCCAGCAGTTTAAACATTTTTCTTACAGCCTTCATATCGTTGTTTACGCTTTGAGGCTTTATTCCGGTCTTTAATAACGTATCCTGAAACTTGTTCAGAAGGCTCTTTTTTATCTGCCCAAGTTCATTTATTTTTTCCTGCTGTAAAAACGGCATGAACTTGTTTTTTATTGTAGACCCGTATCCCTTTCTGCTGCTTTTTGAAATATTATCACATTCATTGTCATAAAAAGTCTCAAGTGTTTTATACATCCTTCCGTCTTTTCTGGATAAATACCCCTCAATGAGACGCTGTTTGTTCTTCAAAACGTATAATTCGGCTTCTTTTTCGTTGTCGGTATATGTGTTGAATTTTGTAGGAAGCATTTTCCCGTTATGGGAAAGTCTGGCGTATATCCTGCATCCGTATTTCTTGCTTTCCCTGATTACCAGATTAAAGCCTTTTCTTCTCTTCGGCGTAATATTTTCATTATCAATAATTCCCAGCGCTTCAAATGTGTTGGGAAAGTTGTTTTTTATATATTGACGGAAAATAACTAAATCATCTTCTTGCCGGTCTCTTACCTGCGAAATAGTTTTAGCCAACCCGCTCATGCCGCGCCTCCTTCAAGCTCTTTAAAACGCTCTACCAACAAATTCCAGTCAAATTGAGGCCTGCGGTTAATAAAAGTACAAGGTATTTCTTTTTCTTTTACCAGCTTTTTAACGGTTTTTTCACTTATATTAAGAATAATCGACATTTGGTCCGCATTCAGAATCAGCGGATTTTTCTTTTCTTGCATGGTATCCTCCTTGAGTTTTTCCCCTCCCAAAGATTTCCCTCCGAATTGCTGTTATTTTTTCAGTTTCTCCTCCTCTTTTTTTGATTTGGCTATTTTTATCAGCAAATTAAACAGCCGTGTAAGAGTTTCTCTATCCATTCCGGATGTCAATTTCTTTAATTGCCTTACAAATTCAGCCATACTCATTTTTTCAGGCTTTTTTCCATCTTTGCGCTTTACCCAGACTATTGTCTGTTTAAAACCGGCTTTGTACATACGCTCCTTATATTTCCTTTGTCTTTCAGCTGTCGTATTATCCATTATTCCCTCTATTGTTACTAGTAACAATATCATTTTTATTATTTTTTGTCAATATTAATAAATTTTTATTGAACCTGTTGTTTTTTTGGGTCACTAATTTATTAACACTTTTTTATATGTTTTTAGCATTTTTTTCCTTTTTTTACTGATTTTTATTGACAAATATGCGAGTTTGGGATAATCTGTTAAATAGATGGGTTGATTGTTACGGCTGTCCATGTTGGATTGAATGTTTTTGATTGCATTATCCGCTTCGGCGGCGTTATGTTCCTGCTTATCCGTCATACCTTTCATACCCTTAAAATTTTCCGAAATCTCGTCTACCGCTTTGGAAGTTTTCGCCATGTTCGTTGAAAGTTCATGACCGGTGTTGGTAAGCGCATTGACTTTGTATTTTATTTTTCGTATAAGAGAACTGATAGACCCAAGAGTCTGATTAAAATATCTGGACAGATCTCCTATTTCATCATTGCTGGCAATCGTAAGCTGTTTTGTCAGGTCCCCTTCACCTTCGGATATGTCTTTGAGCCTTTCCGCCAGAAAACGGATGGGCCGTACAATCCAGACTGAAACGGCAAATACCGCAAGGATAATAATTGTAATTGTTACCAGAACAATGGCAATGACCGTAACGTAGTTTGCGTTTTGCAGCGCGTCAATAGCCGCGTACTTTTCCGCATTTGGTATCAGCACCGCAAGTCCTATTCCTGAATTATGAACAAAAGCGGTCAGGGTGTAATATTTTCCGTCCAGAGTAAGCGTCCTGTTTAACGTGTGCCCGGGTTCAAGTCCGGTCAGATTGGTAAGCCAGCTTCCTTCGGGATAATCTAAAATGTCATACTCTTTACTGCCCGAAACGGCAAAGGTGGCGTTGTTGATAACGGAAAAACCGGCAATTTGCGTTGACGGGGTTGGCAAAGGAAACGACGTGATCATTTTCTGTAAAGTTGAAAGAGATATGTCTACGGTTGCCACGCCGACAATGACATTTGCCGGACTGTAAATCGGAATGCCCACTGTAACCATCAATGCGTTTACCGAAGCGTCAATGTACAGATCACTCCAGTGATACCGATCTTCGCGTGGTCTTTTACGATCCCATCCTTTAGGCAGAACGACCTGATACCAGCTTTCCTCATAGGTGTCCACATCCCATACCCACTCGCTGGCTTCGTCGGTTTGAACATCATAACCGACCCAGCGCACGTCTTTTTCCGCAGGAACGCCCGCGGCGGTCAGTTCTTTGCTGGCAAAATAATGGAAATCGTAAATATCAGGGTAAAAGGCGTTAGGTTCAAAAAAGGCTCCTCCGCCCAGTAGGTTTATCTCGCGGGCAAACGCACGGTGGTATTCGGCTTCCAGCATTCCTGCTAATTGCTGGCGGCCCATAGTGTCTTTTAACATAAAAAACGTTTCAGCCAAATTTTGGGAATTGGCGGAACTTGCCTGTATAGCGTTTAAAAAGTCGCTGAACATGGAAAATGATTCGCGGGCCAGCGCATTATTGTATTCCCCGGTAAGGTCGCGTGAAATCCGCTGGAAACGAAGGCCGTTGAAGACCAATATGCCGAAACCAATGAAGGAAGCCAAGGATAATCCCAATACTAAGGCGGTAACCTTAAAACGGATATTCATATAACAACCTCCTTACGGAATTTTCACAAAATTCCTTTAGGTATAATTATCATAACAGATTTAGCGTGAAAGTCAAAATATTTTTAGTTAAAGCCTGTCTATAATGCGGACATATTATAGACAGATTATCTTAAAATAGTTAAATTTTATTTAATGTGTCATGATTTGGCCGCATTAAAAGGTGAATTTTTATTCGTTTTGTTTTATGTACAATGACCGCCGCCGCAGTTATAATGAATAAAGGAGATAAAAATGAAAGTAATGGCTTATAACGGCAGTCCGAATGATGACGGAGTAATACAGAACGCGCTTGAACTGATGTGCGCGGAACTGGAACAGGAGGGCATAAAAACCGAAATTGTACAGGTTGGAAGGGAAAATATCCGCGGATGCATAGACTGCCGCGAGTGCAGGGAACTTGGCAAATGCGCTTTTAACGATGATCTTGTAAACAGCGAGGCTGAAAAGGTGAACTCGGCGGACGGGATAATTATCGGCTCTCCGGTTTATTACGGCAGTATTGCCGGAAACTTTAAATGTTTCCTGGACAGGCTTTTTTTCTCCGGACTGCGGCTTGAGTACAAGGCGGCATGCGCCGTAGTGTCATGCAGGCGCTCGGGCGGGATTAACGCTTTTCACCAGATGAACAATTACTTTAACCTTACAGGCGCTTTTATCGCCCCTTCCGTGTACTGGGAGATTGTTCACGGTTCAAGCCGAAATGAATCTCTTGATGACGAAGAAGGAATTTATGTCGTAAAACATTCCGCGCGAAGCATGGCGTGGCTTATCAAATCCATTGAACTTGCAAAGAGACAGATACCTTTGCTTGAGTTTGATGTGCGCCCCTGGACCAATTTTATCCGTTAGCGGGTTAATTCATTTGAGTCTGCGGCAGTTCGGATTCTAGGAATTGCCGTAATTATTTGCGGTTTCCTTCAGCGTCTCGTTCATGCTTCCGGTACGGTATCCCAGCAAATCCAGCGCAACGTAGGTAAAGCCGGTTTGTTTTAACGCGGCGTGGACTTTTTCCCTTTTTTCAGGCGAGAGCATAAGCGCAAAGCCGTCCGCGTCTGTTTCGATGCGGGCAAGATTCCCGTGGTAACGCACTCTTACCTGACGGAAACCCATGTCCAGCAAAAACTGCTCCGCTTTATCAATCATGCCGAGCCGCCGCGGATTTATCTCCTCGCCGTAGGGGAAGCGTGAGGAAAGGCAGGCAAACGACTGTTTATTCCATGTGGGTAAGCCCATTTCCCGGGAAAGCAGGCGGATTTCCTCTTTGCTCAATTTCGCGTAACGCAAGGGGCTTTTTATTCCCAATTCCGCCACAGCGGTCAGTCCCGGGCGGTAATCGCCGTCATCGTCGGTGTTTGACCCTTCTACGATATGCGCAATTCCGTGTTCCTTTGCTAAAGTTGCCATTTTGGCGAATAGTTCTTTCTTGCACAGATAACAGCGGTTTACGGGGTTTTTGGAAAAACCTTCAATCTCAAGTTCCTCAGAATCAAAAATGATATGGGCAATGCCTTCTTTCTTACAAAAAGCTTCGGCTTCATCAAGTTCGCGTTTTGGGAAGGAACACGAACGGGCGGTAACCGCGACAGCCTTGTCTTTTAAAACATCATGCGCCGTTTTTAATAAAAAAGTGGAATCCACTCCGCTTGAAAAAGCTACAGCCGCGCTCCCCAGTTCCCGCAAATAATTTTTTAGCTGTTCATATTTCTCGTTTACTGTCATTCCAGCCCCTCCTTGCTTTTCAAACTGTTCCAGATACCGCGCTCCATCTCCACGGCGGAACAGCCGCGCTTTTTTGCCAATGCCGCGACATCTTCATATTCCAGCTTGGATTTTTCAACGCCGTAACCTTTGCCGGTTTTAAGCCGCACCGCGCCGAACGGCGTCTGCTTTGTTTCAATTTCGCGTTCCAGCATATAACGGCTCAGAATCTCTTTCCTCACGCCGAAAGTCGTAGTGTGCTTGAGCATAAGGGACGCGAACATATCCGCTTTTTCTTCATCACAGACACAGGTAAGCAGGATTCCCGGGCGATCTTTTTTCATGTCTGCCGCTGCGGTAAAAACATCCCGCGCTCCGGCTTCCATTAACGTACGGCACGCAAAACCGAGAGCTTCTCCGGTCATATCGTCAACATTGCAGCGCAGTTCAACCGCATTCCCGTTGGGGCCGCCCGCGTGTCCGTCGGTCTCTCCCATAAAAACGCGGACGCAGTTTGCCGCCTCAAAATCTTTTTTCCCCATGCCGTATCCGGTTTTAATTACCCGCATTTGTGGCATTGGCGCGAAGTCATCGGCGAAAAATTTTAGAATGGCGGCGCCAGTCGGCGTACATAGTTCGCCTTTGATCTTCCCGCCGTAAACAGGGACGCCCGTTAAAATATGGGCGGTTGCGGGAGCCGGAACAGGCAGGACGCCGTGAGCGCAGCGCACAAAACCGCTGCCGACATGAACAGGCGAGACAATGATTTTTTCCGGGGCGAGTTCCTCCATGAGCAGGCAGACGCCCGTTATATCGGCTATCGCGTCCATATTTCCGACCTCATGAAAATGGATTTGATTGACAGGTACGCCGTGGGCATGGCTTTCCGCTTCCGCTATCAATTTGTAAACGGCAATGGCGTGTTCTTTTACATTTTGGGAAATTTTTAAACCTGATAATATGGTTTCTATTTCATGCAATCCTCTGTGTTGATGATGTTCATGAGAGTGGTTATGTTCGTGCGAATGCTCATGCTCATGATTATGTTCGTGATCGTGTTGATGTTCATGATCATGTCCATGCGGATGTTCATGTGCATGATTATGTTCATTTTCATGGATATGTTCATGTTTATGTCCATGATCGTGTTCACGGTCATGATTATGTTCATGGGTGTGTTCCGTCATATCAACATCAATGCTGGTATCTTCTATGTTACCGATGGACACGGAAACGTGAGTGCCGGTAATACCGCATTTAACGGACGGCTTCGCGCTCACGTGTACATCGTTGAGCCCAAGATTGTTAACTTTATCCAAAAACGCGCCTTTGTCCGGCAGCAGTTCCAGCAATGCCGCCATCAGCATATCTCCCGCCGCGCCCATATTACATTCAATATACAGCGTTTTCATTTTGCACCCCTTTTATGGTTTATCATGCTTGCCAAATATCCCGCGCCGAAACCGTTGTCAATATTGACGACGCTCACGCCTGAAGAACAGGAATTGAGCATGGACAGCAGCGCGGCTATTCCGTTGAATGAAGCGCCGTAGCCTATGCTTGTGGGAACTCCGATGACAGGGCAGTCGACAAGGCCGCCTATAACGCTGGTAAGCGCTCCTTCCATTCCGGCAATGGAGACGATAACCTGCGCGTCCATAATCACATCAAGCTGTGATAAAAGCCTGTGAAGCCCCGCGACGCCCACATCGTACAGGCGGACAACCTCGTTGCCGAGGGCTTGAGCCGTAACCGCCGCTTCTTCCGCAGCCGGCATGTCGCTTGTGCCGCCTGTGGCGACTACTATTTTTCCAATGCCGTCCGCCTGCGGCATCCTGCCGATTATTCCAACCCGCGCCATCTGATAATATTCCAGCGGCAGAGTCTTTTTAACCGCTTCGGCTGTTTCAGCGTTAATTCTTGTTATCAAAACCAAATTGTGCCCTTTATCAAGCATTGCGGACGCGATGCCTTCTATTTGCTGCGGCGTTTTCCCCGCGCCGAAGATTACCTCGCCGACACCCTGCCTCAGTTCACGGTGATGGTCGAGTTTCGCGTAACCCAAATCCTCAAAAGGCTGCGTACACAATTTTAACAGGGCGTCTTCCGGCGGCATAGTTCCGGCTTGCACCTTTTGTAAAATGTTAAGCGTCTGCGCTTTATTCATAATACCTTCCCTTTTTATAATCCGCAATCTTGCAGGAAATTTTTATCATTTAACAGCGGCAATGCCCCGTCCGCCATTATGCGCCCGTTTTTAAGTACAACAACGCGGTTGCAGACATCGGCGGCAAATTCCATGTCGTGCGTTGCGATAATTTTCGGCTGGTGTAATTTATTCAGCGCTTCGACCAGAGCCCGCCTTGCTTTGGGATCAAGAAAAGCGGTCGGCTCGTCAAACATCAGCGCAGAGGGATTCATCGCTAAAACCGCCGCTATTGCGGCTATGCGTTTTTCTCCGGCGGACAGTTTCAATGAAGAACGGCCGCGAAGGCGGCTGATATTCAACCGGTTAAGAATTTCATCAACGCGTTTGTTGATTTCATCTTCCGGAAGGCCGAAATTACGGCAGCCGAAGGCAATGTCATCGTAAATAAGCGGCATAAACAACTGGTCGTCAGGATTTTGAAATACCAGCCCGATTTGTCTGCGTATTTCTGTTACGGTTTTTTTAGTAAGCCGTATGCCGCCCGCCTCTATCGTTCCGCTTTCCGCTTCAAGTATCCCGACTATAGCGAGCAGAAGAGAACTTTTCCCCGCGCCGTTTTCGCCTATCAGCGCGATGCTTTCATCTTCGCTTAATGTAAGGCTGACATTGTCAACCGCCTTTGTTTTATCGGGATATACCACCGTCAGTTCCCGCAGTTTGATCATCAGGCAAACCTCGCAAGGATTTCGTTAAAATAAACGTTTACATTGATAACGCGGAACGTTATGCACAACAAGCAGGCGGCGGCGCAGAAAATTAAATCACGGCTTTTTAATTTTTTGCCGCGCTGAGGCGGCGCGTTTAAAGCATAACCTCGGCATTTCATTGCGCTGTAAACGCGGTCGGCGCGCTCAAAACTGCGAAGGAGAAGCTGTCCCGTAAAACCGCCCATGTCTTTAATAACGATTCCTTTTCCGTCTGCGCTTCTCAGGGAATAGGCGGTAAACATGGAATACGCCTCTGTAACCAGCACGCCTATATACCGGTATATCATCTCAAAAATTACGATAAATATAAATGGTATTCTTAAACGCCGCATGGAAACGGAAATCTGCGCGAGCGGCGTTACGGCAACGAGCAGCAATACAGCCATGACGCACAGATATGTTCTGAACAGTATTGTAAAAAAGGAAACAGCGCCGTAACTTACGGTAATTGCGCCTAACGTAAAAGCGGGCGCTCTGTCAAATATTATATTGCTTATTCCGGCAAAAAGACAAAAGGGCAGGGCAATTAAAAATCTTTTTAACAGTATTGAGTACGGCGTTTCGGAAAGAGCCATCATGAGTACCGGATAAAAAACATAAGGGGGCAGCCGTTCAAAGGCGTATCTGTCAAACGATACAACCGTTACGATATATACGATAGTTGTTAAAAGCTTTACAGACGGATGAAGTCTGTGTACGCAAGAATCACCGCAGGACAACTGCTCAAGCGCGTATAGTTCCTGAACCGTGTTTTTCATGCCGACACAGCCGCTTTTCGTTTTTTCTTGAAAACGGAGATTGCAAACGCCGCGGACGCGGCAAGTAAAAACGTAAACGCCCCGCCGGCAATACCCGCGACGCTTGCGCCGATGCCGGAATCCGCGTCTTGCGCCGAGACGGTTTCCCCCGCGTTTTTAAAATTATAATCCGGCATAATTGCGGCCGCGTCTTGAATCCGCCGCGTTCCTTCAATTACAGGATTTACAGCCTTAAGCTCCGTTGTTCCGGCAGTTTTTTCTATTGACCATTCAAGGCCGTCAGGATAGGAAGACGCGAACATCGAAAGGATGCCGCCCGTGAAAACCGCGGCAACTGCAAGAGCGATAAGGACTTTTTTTACAGGAACTCCTTTTTGGACAGCAGTTCCGCTGTAGGCGCTTTCCATAATTTCCGGGCGCGTTTTGTAAACAAAGCACAAAACGGCGGCTGTGATAATGCCTTCCGCGGCGCCGATAGCAAGATGAATTGGCTGCATTAAAAATAAAAAGGCGGAGAAGGGCAGCGCGGTAATTCCTGAAAACTGCGTTTCTAGCACAACGCAAAACGCGCCGATCTGCAAACTTGCAATAACCGAGGCTACGGAAGCCGCCGTTATGCTTGTCAGCGTCATGCCTTTTTTTATCAGCGGTTTAAAAAGCGTGGGATAAACAACCATGCAGGGGATAACGCCCATATTGAAAATATTGCATCCGAGCGCGAGCAAGCCCCCATCGGCAAAGAACAGGCATTGAATAATAAGCACCGCCGATATTGACAGAAGCGCGGGGAAGCCGCCGATCATGGCGGCAAGCAAGATGCCGCCTCCGATATGGCCGCTTGAGCCCGTCGCGGGAATTGTAAAATTGATCATCTGCGCGGCGAACACAAACGCTCCCATCACGCCCATAACGGGAATTTTCTTTTCGCACAGATCGTCTTTTTTTATTTTTTTCACCGCGTATGCGTTGGCGGCGGCGCTGACAGCGCACATAACAGTCCCGACAGCTGGGGACAACAAGGCGTCCGCCATGTGCATAACATTCCTCCGGTATGAAGATTTTACGCTGCTTCTGAGACGCAGGATACCTTCATGGTATCGTTTTTTTTATGGAAAAATTGACGGCTTGGCTTCATATCTTCATGATATGAGTTACATATATTGTATTAAGAGCGTGAATATTTGTCAATTTATAGGAACATCAGTTTTTTCTCTTATCTTTTTTGATATTTCACTTATATGCGCCTGAATTGGTTTTTCAACAACGCCCAAAATGGTTACATTGCATTTGTCAACAGGCAGTAATATCTTATGAGCGGGGCTTGATGAAACAGCTTCCGCCATTTTCGGGCTTATTTCCCCGTGCATGGCGTTTGCAAAAATAATGCCGGTAACGCCGATAATAAAATCAGCTTTTGCGCTGTTGAAAACGACAGCGTTCTCGCCTGTCGCTCCGTAATCCGCGCCCGCTTTAAGCATAGCCGATGTCGCTATTGAATTTGTTCCTACCGCCGTTATCTTAAAACCGGAAAGCTCAGATTTTATATGCTCAATTATCGCTTTTCCGATTCCGCCACCCATGCCGTCAATGATCAAAATATTCATGTATTCTCCCCGCATAATCAGTATAACATAGGCTGGCAGAAAATCCTTGAAAACATATAATACCTATGGTATAGTAGGTTATATGAAAATATCGACAAAAGGGCGGTATTCGCTCCGTATGCTTGTAGATTTAGCTGAACATAAAAACGACGGATTTGTTTCCTTAAAAGATATTTCTGAAAGACAGGGTATTTCCAAAAAGTACCTTGAACAGATTGTTACCCTTCTGAGCCGGCCTGATATTCTTCGTACAAACCGGGGCAACAAAGGCGGGTATATGCTGGCAAAAGAACCGAATCAGTACACGGTAGGTCAAATTTTAAGGATCACCGAAGGAGGTCTGTTTCCGGTTTCGTGTCTGGCGAATGAACTGAACCAATGTGAGCGGAAAGGGTACTGTAAAACTTTACTGGTATGGCAGGGACTTGAAAAAATAACCAATCAGTACCTTAACGGTATTACCATTCAGGATATTGTAGACGATTACCGCGATCCCGGCGCATACGAATACTACATATAAAATTGTTCGTAAACAAAATGAAAGAAGTAAACAATGCCTATTGATGACGCTTCTCCCGCTAAAAATGAAAAATATAAAAGAATGACTGCCGCTCCGGTGGAAAAGCTTGTACTCAGCCTTGCCGGTCCAAGCGTTACAATCATGATAATTTCCGCGCTTTACAATATGGCGGATACTTATTTTGTCAGTTCGCTTGGAACAAGTCAGGTGGCGGCTGTAGGCATTGCCTTTCCCTTGATGGCCGTTATCCAGGCAATGGGATTTTTCTTCGGGCAGGGGTCGGGGAACTATATTTCAAGGGCGCTTGGCGCGCAGGATACTGAAAACGCTTCCCGCATGGCGGCGACAGGCTTTATAAGCGGTTTCTTTATTATGGCGATTATCGCTTGCGCCGGGCTTGTTTTTTTGAAACCTTTGGTAGAAGGGCTTGGTACAACGCAGACAATCCGCCCGTTTGCAACAGAATATGTCTTTTTCATTCTGCTTGCCTCTCCCTGGATGACGGCGGCTACCGTTATAAACCAGCAGTTACGGTTTCAGGGAAGCGCGGCTATTGCAATGACGGGGATGCTTTCGGGGGCGATTCTGAATATTTTACTTGATCCTCTCTTTATTTTTGTTTTCGGTTTCGGCGTTAAGGGAGCGGCGATTGCGACAATGATCAGTCAGATAACGAGTTTCTTAATTCTCCTGTGTTACGGCACTACGCGAAAAGACAGCATTCCGATAAAACTTAAATATTTTTCTCCTTCAGCGCAGCGTTACGCGGAAATGTTCAGGGGAGGGATTCCGGCTCTTCTCCGTCAGGGAATAATGAGCGTCTCCACGATTATCATAAATCATTTTGCGCGCCCTTACGGCGATGCGGCGATTGCGGCAATCTCGATTACCAACCGGCTTGGAATGTTCGCCAATTCAATTGTGCTTGGTTTCGGGCAGGGTTTTCAGCCTGTATGCGGATTCAACTACGGGGCAAAACTTTACAGCCGGGTAAAAAAGGCTTTCTGGTTCTGCGTTCATTTTTGTTTTATCAGTCTTTTGGCAATATCCGCCGCTCTTGCGATTTTCGCCCCGGGGATAATCGCTTTATTCCGCAAAGATGATCTTGAGGTAATAACACTCGGAGCGCGCGGCTTGAGACTCCTTTGCATAAGCCTGCCTTTTACGGGAGGAGTGATACTTGTAAACATGATGACCCAGACTATGGGTAAAGCGCTGGAAGCCAGCATCGTCGCCCTTTCCCGTCAGGGGCTTTTTCTTATTCCATGCCTCTTTATTCTGCGCCCTCTTATGGGGCTTTTCGGTATCCAGCTTGCGACGCCCGCCTCTAATCTGGCAAGTCTTGTTATCGTAATTCCCATCACGATCAGGATATTAAAAGTTCTTTCCGTTAAGGATGAGACGCTTTGAATTTTATATCAACGCCGTATCAGCCATGTATAATCGAAGAAACAGACGATTTTGCGGTGGTATTCAAGCCGCCGAAAATGCACAGCGTTCCGCTTAAAAAAAAAGACGGCGGAACTCTTTTTGAATGGTACGCTTCCGTATCTACACGTTTTTTTGACATGGTACACCGTCTGGATTTTGAAACGCACGGGCTTGTGCTAATCGCTAAAAACCGGAAAAGTTTTGAATATTTTAAAACTTTACAGGATAACGGCGGGTTTATAAAGGAATATTCCGCCGTTTGCGTGAAGAAAGACTGCGGTTCAGACAGCGGTTTTCCCCCTTCGCCGGATACATCAGGTTCTTTTTTGTTAACGGAAAAACCTTTAATTATAGAAAGCTATTTCCGTCCTTACGGTCCCGGCAGGAAGTTTGTCCGTCCCGTAACGGAATGCATAAAGCGCCATGAAATAGCAAAGGATAAGGGCGGTTTCTATAAAACGGAAATTACCGGCATTAATGAAAATGTCTTTACTGTGCGGATAAGGCGTGGTTTTCGTCATCAGATTCGCTGCCATCTTTGCTGGATTAATCACCCGATACTGAACGATCCGCTTTATCCTCGCAAAATCGAAGATGAATCAATTCCAACCAGTACAGAACTTGCCCTTAGGTCTCATTCCCTCCTTTTTACCGATCCTTCAACAGGCAGTCAGCGGGAGTGCGGGATTAATTCCATACTTGAAAAACCTTCACTTTAATATAACAATTATATTATGGGGATCAGAGAATTCTTAAAGTCGGGAAGTTCGGTCTATTTTGTCGGGATTAAGGGGACAGGCGTCTGCGCCCTTGCCGAATTGATGTTGAACGCGGGTCTCAAAATCTCAGGCAGCGATACCGGCGAAGTTTTTTACACAGACAGGATACTTAAAGAACTGAAAATTCACTATTTCGAGAATTTTGACGCTTCCCACATCAACAGGGAAATCGACATTGTAATTCACTCTGCGGCTTACAGCGCCGAATCAAATCCGGAACTTGCCCGCGCGATGGAACTCAACATCCCCGTTATGAAATACACCGATGCTCTTGGAAACTGGTCGATGAGGTTTGATTCTGCCGGCGTTTGCGGCGTTCACGGAAAAACCACCACAACGGCCATGTGCGGCGTTTGCGCGCGCGCGGCGGGCCTTCCCGCGCAAATACTTACCGGCAGCGCCGTTTTTGATTTCGGCGGAAGGTCTACGCTTTTCCTTGGAGACAAGTACTTTATCGCGGAAACCTGCGAGTACCGCAGGCATTTCCTTTCATTCCGTCCGCAGCGGATAATTCTTACTTCTGTTGAAAGCGATCATCAGGATTACTTTAAGGACTACAACGCCATACGTGACGCTTTTGTTGAATACTGCCGCCTTCTTCCCGAAGGAGGGCAGTTGATTTACTGCGCCGATGATACGGGAGCGCGTGAAGTTGCGCGCATTATAGAAAGCGAACAGCTCGGAATTGAATTTGTTCCTTATGGTTTTATAGCTGACGGCGATTACAGGATCGTTTCTTTCGAGACCAATAACGCAAGAAGCGTTTTTTCCCTTGCCGGTTTTCCGGACGCTTTTGAATTGCAGATTCCGGGCCGACATGAGGCTCTTAACGCGGCTGCGGCAATAGCTCTTACGGTTTCATTAACAAAACAGGAATTCGGCGCGGCGGAAAAAAACGTCTTCGGCAGTGAAAAATTTAAGGCTATTCAGGATGCGCTGAAAAATTTTAAAAGTACAAAACGCCGCAGTGAGACAATCGGCGAAGCCTGCGGGATTCGTTTTATGGATGATTATGGCCATCATCCTACAGCCATTAAAACTACGCTTATGGGAATTAGAAGTTATTTTCCGGGAAGAAGGCTGGTTGTCAGTTTTATGCCGCATACATATACGCGGACATCCGCTCTTCTTGACGAATTTGCGCTGTCGTTCAGAAATGTTGACGTTCTTTTTCTGCATAAAATATACGCGTCCGCAAGGGAAAAATATGACGGCGCTGTTGACGGAAAATCGCTTTTTGAAAGGACTCAGTCAGTCCGCACGATGGAAACATTTTATGTTGAAGAGCCTGACGACGCGTTTCCTCAGTTATGCGGCCTTTTAAAGAGCGGCGATATTTTTTTAACGCTTGGAGCCGGAAACAACTGGACTTTGGCGGAAAAACTCTTTAATCATTTTAGGAATATTGAAAAACAGGGAAATAACAATGGTTAGCATGACGGGTTATGCCTTCATCGAAAAGGCGGGGCAGGATATGTCAGTCTCCGTCGAGATAAAGGGCTATAATAACCGTTACATGGAAATTTCCGTTTATCTTCCGCCATGGCTTTCCATGCTTGAAAAAAATATAAACGAAAAAATTACCTCTGTATGCGGCAGGGGAAAGATTGATGTTTATATCCGCATACGCGAAAAAAACGCGCCTGTCAGTATCAGCGTAAATCTTAACGCGGCAAAGGCTTATTATGACGCGATTAACGCTCTGGCTGAGGAATTAAAAATTGACGAGAAGCCGGGAATTGCCGCCATTCTGGAACTTGAAGGAGTTCTTGACGCTGAAAAAATCCGTAATCAGGAGCAATACCGGAATGAGATAGAACCGTTATTGCAGGAAGCTCTCGCGGTGTTTTGCGCCGAACGTGAAAGAGAGGGCAAACATACGGAAGAAAACATTATGTCGAATCTGGAAATTATCGCGTCTTCTTTAAAAACGGTTTCGTCATTTGTTCCCGCCATGGAAAACGGAATTAAGGAAAATATTAGAGCGCGTTTTGCCGAAACGCTCGGCAGTCAGATTGATGAAAACAGAGTGCTTGCCGAGGCGGCATCGCTGTTATTAAAATATACAATTTCCGAGGAAATCTCGCGGTTAGATTCGCATATAAAGGAATTCAGGGCGGAGACCGGAAAAAACTCAAGACCGGGAAAAAAACTGGATTTTTTGTGTCAGGAGATAAACAGGGAAGTAAACACTATCGGTTCAAAAAGCGCGTTAATAGAAGTGAGCTGTGAAGTCGTTAAAATGAAGGAAGCGTTGGAGAATATCAGGGAACAGCTCAGAAATGTCGAGTAACAAGGGAGGAATCGAATGAAAAAGGGAATTAAAATCGCGGTTTCGGGAAGAAGCGGCTGCGGGAATACGACAATCAGCAGGATGACGGCGGATATTCTCGGTTTGAATTTTGTCAATTTTACATTTCGCTCTCTTGCAAAAGAACGCGGCATGGATTTGGTTAAAGTCCTTGAACTTGCGCAGTCGGACGATTCATGGGACAGGGAAGTAGACACAAGGCAGCTGGAACTTGCCCGCGAAGAAGGCGGCTGCGTGCTAGGCTCGCGTCTTGCGATCTGGATGCTTAAAGAAGCCGATTTGAAAGTTTACCTGAAAGCGGAACCGCATGTAAGGGCGCAGCGCATTGTGAAAAGAGAGGGAGGGAACCTTGAGGATGTGGCTGCCTTTACTGAGGAACGCGACAAACATGACCGTGAGCGTTATCTGAATATTTATTATATAGATACTGACAATTACAGTTTTGCCGATTTGATTATTGATACCGATGCCATTACGCCGCAGGAAATTACGGATTTAATAGTAAACAAAGCGCGGGAGATTGAGTAGTACTTGCAGATTAACAGGAATAACCTTAACGCAGGCAAGGCCGCTTCTGAACCGCTTCCTGTGAAAACAGCCTCCGCAAAGACGGCTTCGGTAAAATCTTCCGTAACAATGAAGGCAGGCGCGCGTTCCGTTTCGTCTCTTGTTAAAACTTTAGGGCTTCCTTCTGACAAACTTTCAGCTTCCGTTGTTTCTTTTGCCCGCTTTTTTTCTTTGCCCTTAAAGCCGCAGATGCTTGCGGAGATTCGCCGTCAGGCTTTTTCGCAGCCTCAAACTGATGTAAAGCAGGTAATTGAAGAAAACTCCTCTCCAAACCAGACCGCAAAAAACCGTGAGGCGCTCAGTCTTGCCGCCGCCGCCGCCGAGAGCAAGGGGGTGGAACTGCGCCCTGACGAACTTGGATCGTATGCGGAAGCGGTTGATCCTGATTGGGAAAAGCGGCGGAATTCAAACGAGCAAAAACGCGGACAGCGCGGCAAAGAAAAAGAACCGGAAGATAAAAACACTCTCTTTAAAACAGGAGTTACAAGCGCATCCGGCCTTGAAAAAACAGCTCTTGAATCTGCGGAAAAAAATCCCCTGCTCTGCGTGTTGAACAGGTTACCCGGCAAAAACGGCCAACGCTGGATCGTTCTTCCTTTTGAGTTTTCCCATGACGGCAGGGATTTCCGCGTTTCAATCAGAATCCTTCTTGAAACACAGGAGGCAGCGAATCGCGCAGTATTAATGGCGCTTGATCTTGTTGAATCCGGCGAAGACGGAAAAAGCTGGCTGTTCGCTCTGGAAGCGGCAGGCGATAAAGCGGCGAAACTGTCGGTTTTTGTCAAACCTGAGCTTCCGCAAAAAGTTCAGGCTTCGTTAAAAAATGAACTGTCATTGATTTTGGGAATCCCCGTTGAACGGATTTTCGTAAAAAGCCGGATCGACGATTTCCCGTGCGAATCGGGTCTTTCTGATGATCTTTTCCGTTCAATAGACGAGGCGGTTTGATGAAGAAGAAAAAAATCGCGTCGGCAATCGGGTATAACCAAGGAGACATAGCGCCCGTACTTCTGGCGTCGGGAAGGGGCAGGGAAGCCGAACAAATTATCGCCGTTGCGCAGAAGTCGGGAATCTCTGTGGTAGAAGACTCCGCCCTTGCGTCCCTGCTTGACTCAAGCGCCAAGCCCGGCGATTTTATTCCTCCCTGGTGCTGGGAAGCAGCCGCCAAAATTCTGGCTTTTGTGTTGAAACAGGAGCGTAAACATGGTTCTTGACAAAATTTGTTATTTTTGGGAGTATTTAAAAGCACGATTTTATACAGTACAACTGCCTTAAATCCATGCGGCTGTCGTATAACGGCTATTACCCCAGCCTTCCAAGCTGGAGACGTGGGTTCGACTCCCATCAGCCGCTTATTGCATGGGCAAAAGTAAGAAAGATTGAAGTATAAACCGGGCGCATAACTCAGCTGGTTAGAGTGCTTGCTTTACACGCAAGATGTCCCTGGTTCGAATCCGGGTGTGCCCAATACTGGAAGTTCTGTATGGAGCGTAATAACGGCATTGTTTCCGCTTTAATTGTACTTCTCAGTTTTCTTGCCGCCTCGGCGCTTCTCCTTTTAATCGGCAAAAATCCGGCGGAAATGTATCAGGCGATACTGCAGGTTTTAAGCGCGGTTGATTCGCGGAGCGGGACATGGAATGCCCGTTATACCGGCGAGTGGCTTGTCATTTCCGTTCCGCTTATCCTATGCGCTTTAAGCGCGGGTTTTTCGTTCAGAGCCGGGTTATACAATATAGGCGCGGAAGGGCAGTACATTGCGGGACTGACAGCCGCGCAGTTTACCGCGATTTTTTTCCCTCCTGTTCCGGTTCTTCACGCCGCCGCCGCTGTCTGTACAGCTGTAATCGCGGGAGCCGCGTGGGGCGGTATTGCGGGCATTTTAAAGACCCGCTGCAAAGTTTCGGAAGTTATTTCTACAATCATGATGAATTACATCGCGCTTTATATCCACAGGATCATTACGATGAGGATTCCGGGAAGCAGTTTATTCAGGACGCCGGATTTTCCCGTAACGGCTTCTCTTTCAAGTCCGACGCTTTCAAGTTTGACAAACGGGTCAAAACTTAATTACGGTCTTTGGCTTGCCGCCGCCGCTGTCTTTCTTTATTGGGTTATCATGGAAAAAACCGCGTTCGGTTATTCAATGCGTTCCTGCGGCATTAACAGGGACGCGCCTAAGAACACGGGTAACAGCGTTAATGCAAATATCGCCGCCGTAATGGCGGTTTCCGGTTCTTTTGCCGGACTTGCCGGAGCCTGTGTCTCACTGGGAATATTCAACTACGGGCGTATACTGTCATCATTTGAAAATTACGGTTTTGAGGGAATAGCCGCCGCTGTCGGCGGCGGCAGTACTGCCGCCGGAATTACAATTGTCGGGCTTCTCTTCGGGCTGTTAAAATCCGCGCAGCCTTTTATACAGTCGCGGCAAATACCCAAGGACATTACAACGATAATCATGGCTTTGGTTGTGATCTTTTTTTCGTTAAAAGCGGGAATTAAATTATTTGCGGAACGGAAAAAAAATCCGCAAAAAGAGGAACATTAATGGAGAGCGTTCAGTTTTTTTTACAATTGATTTCCTCGACTCTTGTGATTTTTTCCGCGATTTTGATTGCCGCCGCCGGAGGCGTGATCAGCGAACGTTCTGGGGTAATAAACATCGCGCTCGAGGGGTTGATGATTTTCGGCGCAATGACCGCCGCTGTTGCCAACCTGTATTTTGAATCAATTTCCGGTTTTTCAATTGTAATTTCGCTGATTTTTGCCGCTCTTGCAGGCGGTCTTTTTTCGCTTGTTCACGCTTTTGCCTCTGTTACCTTAAAAGCCGATCATACTATTTCAGGCACGGGCATTAATCTGCTTTCCAACGGCGTTACCGTATTTGTATGCCAGGTATTATTCAGGATGGATCGTACTCCGAATTACAAGACTGGAATGAAAAACGGTCTTTTTGGAGTTTATCCGGCAATTTTGGCCGCCCTTATAATTTCTATGGCTTTATGGTTTGTTTTATCCAAACATCAGCGGAGCCTGTGCGCTGCGGGTGAAAATACACAGTCTCTTGAATCTACAGGAGTGAAGACGGCAATTAAACGTTACATTGCCGTTTTAATATCCGGCCTTCTTGCGGGGCTTGCGGGCGGGTTTATAGTCCTGACGCAGAACATTCCGTTTTCGGCAAACGCGATTAACGGAAAAGGCTTTATAGCTCTTGCGGCGGTTTCATTCAGCCGCCGTCTTCCGTTAGGCATTCCCGGCTCCGTTTTTATAATTAGTTTTGCCTTAAGTTTTGCCGCCCAAACAGTCGGTTTAAAAAGCCTCCTGTTCCCGCCGCCTGATTTTTTTAATATGCTGCCGTTTCTGATAACTCTGCTTACGCTTGCTGTATTCGGAAGAAGAAACAATAACCGTAAATTAAAATAGATGCGGAATTGTAATTTTTTTTGACAGATCGGTGTTTATATGTTATATTGATATAAAGTGGCCGCACGTTGTACGGTTTAAAATTGTGTAATATGTTCAGGGGGTGTGCTATGAAGAAAGTATTGTTAGTTTTACTTGTATTGCTTGTAGTTGTTGCTGGGGGGGTAAGCGCTCAGGTTTGGACAACTAATGCACCTGCAAATTTCCAGTTGAGATTGGGAGATAATGGTGGTAATTGGCAGGCGCTTATTGATGCTGCTTGGTTATTTAATGGTAAAAGAGTAAATGCCGGTGAAAAATACGAGCTTGAGGTTGTATTTAAAGCAGACCGCGCAATTGATGAATTAAAATTTGCTCTTGTAGACAATTCTGAAGCCGTAGGGTGGTGGAAAAATTTAACTAATAGTTGGCCTGCATTTAAAAACATAGCGGCCAATACTGATGTTACTTTAAAAGTTTCAATTCCAGCCGACAATGCGGCTTCAAGCGCACAAAGACCAGCCAATAAGTTATGTATTGCTGCAGAAGGCGGTAGCAGGGTTGTTAACCTTACATTCTCAAAATTTACTTTTAGTAGAGTACAGTAAACTGAAAGGGCTGGGCAACCGGCCCTTTTTTTATGTGCGAAATAACTTGAACTGTCCAGGAAGAATTTTTCCTCACTCCAACCCTTTGTGATTAAATTTTTAATACCGAATTAATCAACGATTACTTGGAATTCTCCAATTTAATTAGTGTCTGTCCACAAAGTCGGTTACTTTGCGGACAGACATTGTATTTTCTCGCCTAAAGGCTACGAAAATACGATTTTTAAGGTAGTCTGTCTATAATGTGTCCACATTATAGACAGACCCTAATTGCTGTTAAAGTTGACGGATACGTTAAAAAACCTTATTCTTTTACTATGTACAGTGTCGTCATAGCTTATATTCTCTGGCTGTTATCAGGTTTCGGACTCGCGGGATTCCACCGTTTTTACCTTGGAAAAATTCCTACAGGGCTGCTTTGGATGTTTACCGGCGGACTTTTAGGGATAGGTTCTATTTATGATTTTATTACATTGCCGGGACAGGTAAGAGAAGCGAATATCCGCCGCGCGATTGAAGACGGCGTAAGGCATAATATCAACATCAATCATACATGGCGAAATGTAAATGACGGAGAAGCCCATATTGTACGTGAAAAAGAAAATGTAGAGCGGGTTATTCTAAAATTGGCAAAGTCCAATAAAGGCATCCTAACCGCAAGCGAACTTGCGCTTGCCGCAAATATTTCAGTTGAAGAGGCAAGAAGAGACCTTGACGCCATGGTTTCCAAAGGATTTGCGGAACTGCGGGTGCGCCAGTCCGGCACTTTAGTTTACACGATCCCTGACCTTATGGACGACAGCAACGAACCGCTTGTTTATTAACTAGTGTCTGTTCACAAAGTCGGTTACTTTGCGGACAGACCTTGTATTTTTTCGCCAACGAACCTACGGTTCGCAGGCTACAAAAATACGATTTTTAAGGTAGTCTGTCTATAATGTGTCCACATTATTAACAGACTCTAACTAGAGGTTAACGCAGTACAACTTCCGTTCTTCCAAATCCGCCGAGTTCGTGCTGAGAAAAATAATAATCAGCCACTGAAGGGTCTTCTTTAAGGTAATCGTGAATCCCTTTCTGTAAAATGCCGCTTCCCTTGCCGTGGACAACGGCGAAATTTTTCAGGCCGGAAAGAGTGGCGGCTTCTATTTGACGGCGGAGGGCGTCTTTTGCCTCTTCGAGCCGCATGCCTAAAAGTTTCAGTTCATAAACAGCGCTGCCTGACGAGCTGTATTCCGCCGTCCATGACGTGTTCGGCGTTTTCTTTTCGGGAGAAGCGGGAAGAAGTTCTTTTTCAGGAAAGGTTATTTTTAACGAACCGGTATTTACTATCCATGAAACGCCGGCCGCGTTTTTTTTGTCCATGCGGACAATAACGCCGCGCTGTTTTGAAGGGCCGGCGAATACTTCCGTACCGGGCGCGAAAACAAAGTCTGTTTCTGTTTTTTCAGAATTTAAAAACTGTTCCCTTAAATCCCGTTCCTCTTTATCAAGGGCTTCGCTTTCATTTTCAGCGTTACGTGCAAGTTCATTGAGGAATTCCCTTACCTTAAGGGTTTTCTCACGGGTTACCTCTCCTTCTTTCAGTTCGCGCACAAGGTTCTCCAGCGTTTTGCGGCTTTCTCCCAAAAACGCGCGGAGCTTTCCCAATGAATCGCGCTTTAATTCCGCTTCCTTCTGGCGCAGGCGGAGTTCCTTCAAGTCGGCGTTTCGTTTTTCCTCATTTAACCTTTTTTGTTCAGCCGCGCTTTTTTGTTCAATCTCCGCAAGTTCTTTCTGTTTTTGTACAAGACCGCCGATTATTTGCGAAATATCGGACTTGTTTTCGTCAATGTATTTTCTGGCTTTGCCTGTAATTGCACTGTTAAGGCCGTTTGCCTGCGCAATGTCCAGCGCCCTGCTTTCGCCGGGAAGCCCGTTAATTATTTTGTAAGTAGGCGAAAGAGTCCGCGCGTCGAATTCCACCGACGCGTTTTCTACGCCGGGCCTTGTATAGCCGTAATTTTTTAATATGCCGTGATGGGTTGTAATGATCATACGCGAGTTTTTTTCTATTAGGTAATCAAGTATCGCCATGGCGATAGCGCCGCCTTCCTGCGGGTCTGTGCCCGAGCCGAGTTCGTCAAGCAGAACGAGTGATTTTTCTGTCGCGTGGGTCGTTATTGCGCCGATATTTGTTATGTGCGCGGAAAATGTTGAAAGGGACTGATCAATCGACTGTTCATCGCCGATGTCCGCGTATATTCCGTCAAAAACGGGAAGAACGCTTTCTTCCTCGACAGGGAGGGCAAGGCCGCTCTGGTTCATCAGAGCCAAAAGACCGAGCGTTTTCAGGGCTACGGTTTTTCCCCCTGTATTCGGGCCTGTGATTATAAGAGTTCGGGTTCCGCTGTTCATCGCGATATTTATGGGAACCGCTTTTTTTAAAAGAGGGTGGCGCGCCTGATTAAGGACAAGGGTTTCGCCCATGCCGTTTCCGTTTTTGGCAAAATGCCCCTTTGAAGCCGCCGAATATCTTGCTCTTGCCCTTAAACATTCAAGTTCAATTATCGTTATATGAAGAATTTTTAATTCTTCCGCGAAGGCGGAAATTTTTTCCGTTAATTCACGCAGTATTTTATGGATTTCCGCGTCAAGATTCCGCTTTTCAAGAATTATTTCATTGTTTTTATCAACGGCGTCAAGCGGCTCAATAAAGATTGTCTGCCCGCTTGACGAAGCTTCATGCACAATCCCCTGTATACGCCCGCGGAAATTCGCTTTTACCGCGATTACCGCCCTTCCGTCCCGCTGTGAAGGAAGCGGCGATTGCAGCATTCGCCTGTAATCATCATCAGCCGCGTAGCGGGAAACCGCGGCTTTTAGTTCTTTTTCAAGGTTTTCTATCCGTCTTTTTATTGCGCGTAACGCGGGAAGATCGCGGAGACTGCCCTCCCTGTCTATTACGGAAAAAATCTCTTTCGCGGCGGCGCCGCAATCGGGCAGGGAAGAGGCGTCCGTCATGCGCAGCAGCGTATTTCTGCCTTCCGTTTCCTGCTCTTTTGCCGGCCGTTCCTTTAAAAGCCACTTTTTCAGTTCTTCGCTTCTTTCCGTAAAAAGCCCCAGCGCGAGCGCTTCATCCAAATCCAGTACATAGCCTGCCGTTTCTATCTTCGGCAGCAGAAACCCGATGGACGGAAGCCATGAACGCGGTTCGTCATCGCCTGTTTTTATCAAAGCGCAGATTGCGGCTGTTTTTGTCTTTATTTCCGGCGCGCAGCCGTCAAAAAAAGGCTTTGAGTCTTTTAATATTTGCGCCGCCTCGGCGCTTAAAGCGTGTGATGCGACGTTTTCCGTTATTTTGTGATATTCAAGGAGAGACAGGGTTTTTTCCGTTAAAGTTTCTTTGTCAATAGTCACTTATATTTCCTTTTAAATCGTCATAAATCCTCAGGAAACTTTCATAACGATCCTCGTGAATAATGCCTGCGTGAACCGCTTCCATTATTTTGCAGCCCGCTTCTGTCCTGTGAGAGCATGATAAGCCAAAACTGCACCTGCCCGCAAGAGGAGAGAATTCTTTCATGTGAAAGATAAGCTCATCCGCTTTTATTCCGTCCGGTATAAAAAGCCGCACTCCGGGAGAGTCAATTATCCGTGTCTGCGCGTGCGCGGCAAGTTCAATCATAAAGGACATTGTAGTTGTATGAACTCCGCGGTTGTATTTCTCATTTAGGCTTCCTTCCCTGATATTCAAACCCGGCTGCAAAGCGTTTAAAATGCAGGATTTTCCGACTCCCGACTGTCCCGTTAAAACTGATGTTTTTCCTTCTATCTGGGCGCGGAGATCGTCAAGGCCTTCTCCCGTTTTTGCGGAAACAAAAATAACTTTATATCCGATATGCCTGTATTCCTCAAGCCGTTCGTCAATATTAATGTCGTCATATTCAAGATCGATTTTATTGCAGATAACAAGAGCCTCAATTCCGGCGATATCCGCCTGTAAAAGAACGCGGTCTATGAAACGGGGCCTGAAAGGAGGGGAGACCGGAGTGCAGACGCAAAGCACAAGATCGACATTTGCCGCGAGAAGCTGGCTTGAATTTTCTTTTTGGTTAAAACGGCTGAACAGGTTCTTTCTTTTTTCAAGGGAAATTATCAGAGCGGAGTCTGAATTTTTCTGACATTCCGCGGCAACCCGGTCTCCCGGAGCAAGAGGGTTGTAAAAATTTTCGCACGACTTTAAAATTTTTCCCTTTATCCTGCATTCAAGTTCTTTTTGCCCTTCGCCAGTTTCAACCTTGACTGTAAGAACATTGCGCGAGCCGCGTAAAACCAGCCCTTTAAGAATTTCCGTGTCGTTTTTCATATTTCATCAAAAAGAAACGGATTAAATCCGATAGCCCGCGCTCTTGTTTCCCACAAACTTTTTTCCGTTCCGCCGCCGGTAAGCAAAAGCCGGTATGCGGGTTTTGAATCATTTTGCGCGCGCAGTTTTCCGTCATTCTCGTCCAGCAGGTATTCAATGCGTTTGGTAATTCCCGCAAGCGAATCAAAAACTTCGATAGAAGGAGACGCTTCACGCCTGAATTCTTCCAGCAGGAATAAAAAATGGGTGCATCCTAGAACAATTGTTTTTACATCTGCCTTTCGGAATTCCTGAATATATTTTTTCGCGATTTCATTTTTTTCTTTTTCGCCGGATGAATCAAAACGCAGCTCGATAAATTCCACAAGCTCGGGAGCGGCTATTCCGAAAATTTCGCAGGTTTCGTCCGCAAGATTTAAGCTGTGGATTTCCTCAATTGTGCGCGCGGTTCCAAGCACCCCGACTTTTCCGTTATTTGACGCTTTTGCCGCGGGCTTTACCGCCGGTACTGTTCCAACAAACGGAATCTGCGGGAATTTTTCCCTTAGTGAGGAAAGCGCGGCAATCGTGGCGGTATTGCACGCGATCACAATTAATTTAGGCCCGATCTTTTCTAAAATTTTTTCCGTCAGCGTTATCAAAATTGAAGCCAGTTCTTTTTTATCCCTGGGCCCATAAGGAAAATTTTTATTGTCGGCAAGATAATAAACCGTTTCCTGCGGGTTTTTCAAAAAAAAATCCCTGCAATACGGAATTCCCCCTATCCCCGAATCAATAAATAATACCGGCCTGTTATTCATATTTATTTAAAAAGGCTGTCGAATGCCGCTTTTGAAGCCGCGGCTTTGTCACGTTCTTTGGATTGGCCTGCGCTTATGGAACGGAATTTTTCATTAAGGGAAAACCAATCGCAGAAGTTGGCGCGTTCCTTGTCCGGCTGCCCTTCCGCGGAACTTTCACGGCAGTCGCGTTGCGAGCCGGGAAGATAGAAACGGCAATTTTTACAGGAACGCATATCCTTTCCGCAGTTAGGACAGCGCGCAGAACGTCCGATTGGCTCTTCATCTGTAACAGGTGATCCGCAATACCAGCACATGCTTTATTTTACCGTTTACAAGACTGGCTGTAAAGATAAAAATATGATACTCTCTTACCAGAATGTTTACGATTAATCCGTGCGCCGCAGGATGCGGACGGCCGTCAATTACAGGTTACAATTTATGTTTCAGGCATCTTGCAAATCCGGAGCAGGAATATGAACGAATCTGCGATTATATAAAGCAAAATCAGTCCATTAAAAATTTTACTGTTTCCGGAATGCGTTTTGAAGGTACGGATTTTTCAGGCAGACATTTTTACGGCTGTAATTTTAAAGGAACGTCGTTTTACAACTGTAATTTTACCGAAATAAAAATCGGAATGAGTTTCTTTGATTTTTCGGAATTTGTTGCCTGTGATTTTTCAAAGACGGACAGTCAATTCCTGTCTTTTGCCGGAGCCGGCTTTCATAACTGCGATTTTTCCGGTTCAGAACTTGTACATATCAATTTTGAGGGCGCGTCGATTATTAATTCCGTATTTGATAATTCCAATTTATACAACAGCCGTTTTATAGGCGCAAATTTGTCAAAAACCTCGTTTAAAAACTGTAATGTAAAACGGGTTTATTACGCAAGCGCGAAACTAGATGATGTTATTTTTAAGTCATCGAATACCGCGGAAGCGGTATTTGAAATGGAAGAAAAATGAAACTGTTTTTTCAATACTGTTCTTTCGGTTTCAGTAATTGTTACATTCTGGGAGAAGAAGATGCCGGGGACAGGCAGCCTTCGGCTATTATTGTCGATCCCGGCAGCATGGAAATTGTTACGCTTGAATCAATAGAGAACAACAATTTTAATTTAAAAGCCGTGCTTATTACCCACGATCATTTCAGCCATGTACGCGGATTGCAGACATTAAAACGCATTTACAATGCCGAAGTTTTTGCGGTAAATCACAGTATCATGAACCATAAAACTACTATGGTTAAAGACGGCGACAAATTAAGAATCGCGGGTTTTTCCGTAGAGGTAATTTCCATACCAGGCCATTCATCCGATTCGGCAGTGTATAGGATTGATAATCTGCTCTTTACAGGCGATGTCCTTACGGCGGGTTTGGTAGGCAGCACCGCAAGCGCTTACGGAGCGGCTACTCAGATGAATAAGCTCCGCAGCCGCCTGCTTTCACTTCCCGGCGATTATGTTGTGCTGCCGGGACACGGACCGCCTTCTACAATGGAAGCGGAACGCCGCTTTAATACGGATATCTTTAATTACGATATAACCCGCAGCAAGCGTCCCGTTTTTCGCATTGATGTCTGACTAGCGCTTAAACCTCAGCGACTCAAGCGTAGATTCTCCTCTGGTAATACCGAACCACAATTCAGAGGATGTTTTTTCGCGTAACACTTTAAAGAATGACGCGGTATCGTTTACATTCTCGCCGTTTATTGATGTTATTATATCCCCCCTCCTGAGGCCGACAATGTCCGCAGGAGTGCCTGAGATAATCTCATACGCCAAAAGTCCTTTTACGTTTTCTTTTATGTCAAAATTCTGCCTTATCTGATCTGTCAGCGGAATAACTGTGACTCCCGGCCATAATTTTTTGCTGTCGGACGCTACCTGATCGGTGCGTGTCTCAATACGAATCTGTAAATCTCTTGGCTGTTTGTCTCTTATTACCGTGAATGTCGCCCTGTCGCCCGGCTTTAGGTCTCCTACAGCCAACTGAAGCTGTGGTACTCCCCTTATTTCCCTGCCGTTAACGTGGGTAATAAAATCGCCCGCCCTAATTCCGCCGTTATCCGCCGGAGAGCCGATAAACACATGAGATGCAAGCGCGCCTCTTTTTCCCTCAATGCCGAGCTCTACGGCTGTTTCTCTTGTAGGCTCCTGTAAGTTGACGCCGAGCCAGCCGTAACTTATCGAACCTGTCGCTATGAATTCATCTATGGAACGTTTTGTGTTGTTAATCGGAATGGCAAACCCAAGCCCGACATTTCCGCCGCCTGAAAGGTTACTTGCAATCCATGTATTGATTCCGATTACTTCCCCGCGGATGTTTACAAGAGGACCGCCTGAGTTTCCCATATTAATCGGAGCGTCCGTCTGTATAAAATCGTTAATGTTTCCGCCCGGTCCGCCCGTGCGCCCGACGGCGCTTACGATTCCCATTGTTACAGAAAAGGAAAACTGTTCTCCAAGCGGATTGCCAATGGCTATTGCAAAATCCCCGACCGTTACGCTGTCGGAATCGCCGAGCGTTGCAAGCGGGTAGCGATCATTGGTTTTAAAGGAAACCATCGCAAGGTCTTTGCGTTCGTCTTTTCCGACAAGTTCCGCAGGATACTCCTTGCCTTCTTTTGTAGCGACCCTGATTTCCGTAGCGTCATCTACAACATGGTTATTGGTAATGACATAGTAAACGCCGTCTTTAAACCTGACAATGATACCCGAACCGAGACCCTGCGAGCGGTATTCGCGTTCCTGTCCTTCCTGCCCCCTGTCGCGCGGCCCAAAGAAAAATTCCCATGGAATTCCGTTAAACCCCTGCACCTGCTGCCGTCTGACGGACACGGTTTTTAATTCGACAACGGACGGCAGTAATTTTTCCGATACTGAGCGTACCGCAGTTTGAAAACTTTCCGCTGCGGCGATGGCGTTCTCCGGAATTATTACCGTACTTTGCTGGGCTTGCACCCGGTTTTTCGGCGAAGAGCAGGAAAATGAGAAAAAAGCCAAAGAAAAGCCGAAAATGGCTCCGATAAGTACAAGGTTGAATATAAAAATGTTTTTGGAAGACAATTTTTGTATAATGTTCATAACGACTCCTTAATTTAGGTTATAATATGAAATATACTGTAATAATAAATAGTTACAAAGTAAAATAATAAAAAAACTCATTCATGTCAAACGTCATCATGTATTTGTATGTCTATTTTATTCTTTGGATTAACGTTAAATCTGTCATTGTATCTGTCAATAATCAAAAAATTCACCGATTATTTTTATAAATATATAACATAATTCATAATTTTTTTGTATATTTAGTATATTAGGAGACATATATGAACAGAAAAATATTTGTTGTAATTGTGGCAGTCATTGCCATATTTGGGTTAGGTTCATGCCTTACAAACCGCAAGGCCGCTGACATTCACAATTCAAAAAACAGCCTTGATTGGGCCGGAGTATATAAAGGTACAATACCCGCGGCTGACGGACCGGGTATCAATGTCCGCATGAAACTTAACAAAAATAATTCTTATGAATTGACGTATGAATACATTGACAGACCTGATAACTCGTTTACGTTTAAAGGATCGTTTAAATGGGACAAAACCGGGAATATTATTAATATTGAAATAGCTGACGCGCCGAGTTATTATCAAGTAGCTGAAAAGAAACTGATCCAGTTGGACATGAAGGGAAATGTTATTTCTGGCAATCTGGCCGCCAATTACGTGCTAAACAAAGAAAGCTGAGCATTGATTTTTACAGGCAACGGGGTTTACCCGCTGTCCTGTAAATCCTGTATTTAAAATTTATCTGAAAGATATTGTTCCGTGTCGCTTTACAGAAGTTCCTTGTATTTCCACACAAAGACCTTTTTCATAAGCGTAGCCAAAAGCATATAGGCAAGGATAATTCCGCATAACCAGGGGAAGTAATACAGAGGCAGACGCGCCATATTCAGCTGGGAACCCAGCCATGTATATGGAATGAGAGTTCCCACAGCGATACCCATTGTTGTAAAAAGAGTAAGCTGAACGGAAGCTCTGCTTTGAATGAAAGGAAGTTTGGGAGTGCGGATCATGTGAATGATAAATGTCTGGGACCACAGTGATTCCACAAACCAGCCCGAATGGAAAAGCATGATAAAGGCAATCCTCGCATTTTCATCAAGGGTAACGTACGGGCCTCCTGTAAAACGCGGGCAGATTACAAAGAAGAGCAGACAATATGTGGCAATATCGAATATTGAGCTTACAGGCCCTATCCACAGCATAAATCGGCTGATGCTGAAAGCGTCCCACTTCTTCGGTTTACGCAGGAAATCGAGGTCTACATTATCCCAAGGGATCGCTGTGCAGGAAATGTCATATATTAAATTCAATACGAGAATTTGAATCGGCAGCATCGGCAGGAAGGGCAGGAATGCCGAAGCCGCAAGCACGGAAAACATATTGCCGAAATTGGAGCTTGCTGTCATTTTAATGTATTTGATTATGTTTGCGTAAATCTTTCTGCCTTCTATAACGCCTTCTTCCAATACCATAAGGTCTTTTTCAAGCAGAATGATATTGGCGGATTCTTTTGCTATGTCAACCGCCGTATCAACCGAAATGCCTACATCAGCCGCTCTCATCGCGGCGGCGTCATTTATTCCGTCTCCCATGAACCCGACAGTATGACCGTCTTCACGCAGGGCGGTTACAATGCGGGCTTTCTGGCTCGGCGAAAGTTTCGCGAAAACGTCGGTCTTTTCAACAGCTTTTTTTAAATCGCTTTCGTTCATCTCCTCAATTTGAGAGCCGAGCAGTATGCGGTGCGCGTCTATTCCTACCGAACGGCACACTGTGCCCGTAACGGCGTCATTGTCGCCGGTTAAAACTTTCACTTTAACGCCGTATTCGCCTAATGCGGCTATTGCGGCGTTGGCGCTTTCTTTCGGCGGATCAAGGAAAGCGAGGTAACCCATAAGGATCATTTCGCTTTCATCGGCGGGGGAAAGGGAAGCTCCCGTTATGTTGACATCCTTGCGCGCAAGGCCCAGCACCCTCATTCCCCTGTTGTTAAGTTTTCTGCACGCGCCCAGAATCTCCTCGCGAAGTTCCTCCGTAAGAGGGACAGTTCCGCCGTTATATTCAGCGAGCGCGGAAATTGAGATCATCTCTTCTATTGCGCCTTTGGTGATAAGTTCAACATTTCCGCTTTTATTTTCAACGGCCACGCTCATCCGGCGGCGGTTAAAGTCAAACGGTATCTCGTCAACTTTTTTATAGTCTACCCAAAGGTTAATAAGTTTCGCATCACGGGCATAATTTATAATTGAAATATCCATCAGGTTTTTAAGTCCAGTCTGATAGTGGCTGTTAAGAAAAGCGTGGCGTAAAACATCAACATTATCGTTGCCGTGAATGTCCAGATGCAATTCAAGAATGACCTTATCCTGCGTTATCGTTCCTGTCTTGTCCGTGCAAAGTATGTCCATCGCGCCGAAGTTCTGAATTGAATTTAATTTTTTAACAATGACGCGTTTTTTCGACATTGACACCGCTCCCTTGGCAAGGTTAGCTGAAACAATCATCGGGAGCATTTCAGGCGTAAGGCCTACCGCAATTGAGAGGGCGAAGAGGAACGCGTTTATCCAGTCGCCTTTTGTAAAACCGTTTACAAGAAGGACAATGGGAACCATCACAAGCATGAAACGGATAAGCACCCAGGAGACGGAATTTACTCCCTTTTCAAAACTTGTCGGCGGAGCTTTTGTCTGAAGCTGGCTCGCGATTGAGCCGAGTATCGTGTCGTCTCCTACTGTGATGGCAACGGCAGTGGCGGAACCGGAGATTACGTTAGTTCCCATAAAAACAAGGTTTCTGTATTCAAGAGGGTTATTGCTTACGCGTATAGCGGGACCTGCGAATTTTTCGACCGGTTCGCTTTCGCCCGTTAACGAAGCCTGGCTTATAAAAAGGTCTTTTGCGGTGATTATGCGCATATCCGCGGGAACCATGTCTCCCGCGGCTAGGTAAACCAAGTCGCCCACGACAATCTCGTCCATCGGTATTTCTTTTTTTTCAGAAATGGTATCGCCCGACTCTTTGTCATGAAATTTCCTTGCGGCGCAGACTGTGGTTTCTACCATTTCCGAAAGGTGTTTTGCCGCGTTATCGCTGCGGAATTCCTGGATAAACCTTAACATTCCCGAAAGAATTACCATCGTCATAATAATGACGATAGCGGTAAAATCGGACGCTCCGGGTGCCGCCCAAAGAACGTCTGTAAAAAACGATACTAACGCAAGCGAGATCAAAACGACCGAAAACGGGTTAATGAAAGAACCTATAAAGCGTTTTAAAAGAGTATCTTCACTCTGGCGTGTAATTATGTTTACGCCGTATTCTTCCCTCATCTCTTCAACGTCTTCTTCATCGTAACCGGCGATGCTGTTGTCGTATTGAATGAGTAATGTATTGTCGTCCTTGCCTGCCGATTTCAGCAGCCGCCTGCGGGCGCGTTCAGCCTTTGATAAAGGAACAACCGTCTTGCTTAGTTGATTTTTCTTCATTATTCCTTATTAGCATAAAAAATTAATTATTTCAATTAATGAATCCGCATTTTATAGAAGGAATTTTATGCGGTTTTTATTGACTCACGCTTTTTTTTTCATTATATTGACGTATGCTGTTTGACTTCGGCTATATTCCTCCGCGTTTTATTTGGGTAGCCCTTACCGTAATTTTTACGGTTATTGAAGTGTTAACCTTCGGCCTTACAACCGTGTGGTTTGCCCTTGCCGCGCTGGTAATGGTGTTTTTATCATTTCTTCCGATACCTTTTGTTTTTCAGATAATTATTTTTCTTGCCGTTTCAGCCTGTCTTTTGATTTTTACCCGCCCTGTTGCGATTAAGAAACTAAAAATCGGAAAAGAAAAAACCAATGTGGACAGCCTTGCCGGAAAACACGCTCTCGTGATCAAGCAAATCGGTGAATTTGAAAGAGGCGAAGTTAAATTAAACGGCCAAATCTGGTCTGCCCATTCTGACGACAATTCAATAATAAAAGAAGGAACCAGATGTGAAGTTGTGCGTATTGAAGGAGTGCAGGCAATTGTGCGTGCGCTTGACGAACCTGTAAATTAACCGGAGGTATTTATGTATTCTATCATTATTCTGGCGGCTTTTATTCTGCTTGTTATCATTTCCAATGTCAGGGTTGTTTCACAGTCAAACGCGTTTGTGCTTGAGCGTCTGGGCGCGTATAGTTCGACATGGAGCACGGGTATCCACGTCAAGATGCCTTTCATCGACCGCATTTCAAGCAGGGTTTCGCTGAAAGAGCAGGTAGCGGATTTTGCTCCGCAGCCTGTCATTACCAAAGACAATGTTACCATGATGATAGACACGGTTATTTATTTGCAGATAACGGACCCCAAACTTTACACCTACGGCGTAATCAGTCCGATGAGCGCCATAGAAAACCTTACAAGCACCACGCTGCGCAACATTATCGGCGAACTTGAGCTTGACGAGACTCTGACAAGCCGCGACATGATTAACACCCGTATGCGCACGGTGCTTGACGAAGCCACCGATCCGTGGGGAATCAAGGTAAACCGCGTAGAAGTGAAAAACATTGCCCCGCCCAAGAGCATTCAGGAAGCTATGGAAAAACAGATGCGCGCGGAACGCGAACGCCGCGAATCGATCCTGAAAGCCGAAGGTGAAAAACAGTCGGCGATTCTTGTAGCCGAGGGGCAGAAGGCGTCCGCCATTCTCAAGGCGGAAGCCGAAAAAGCGGCTGTTATTTTACAGGCGGAAGCGGCAAAAGAAGCGGCTATCCGTGAAGCGGAAGGCGAAGCGCAGGCGATCCTCAATGTTCAAAAAGCCACCGCGGACGGTCTTTTGATGCTCAAAAACGTAAACGCGGACGAACCTCTCATCAGGCTGAAAAGCCTTGAAACCCTGCAAAAAGTGGCGGACGGTCAGGCGACAAAAATAATTATCCCTTCCGAGATACAGAATCTCGGCAGCCTTGTAACAGGTATTACCGAACTGGTAAAAAAGTAATTTTTTTTATATACTGTCCTTATGGTAAGTATCGCTTTTACCGGGGGAGGGACAGGAGGGCATATTTATCCCGGTCTGGCAGTCGCCTCTGAATTAAAAAAAATTCCCGGCGGCGGTAATTTCCGGTTGTTCTGGATTGGTTCTTCCTCCGGCATGGATCGCAGTATTGTAGAAGAAGCGGGAATTGAGTTTTTCGGAATCCCTTCCGGCAAGCTCAGGCGCTATTTTTCTTTAAAGACCGTCGTAGATATTTTTAAAGTTGCCGCGGGTTTTTTCGCCGCAAGAAAAATTCTTAAAAAACAAAAAGCCTGCCTGCTTTTTTCCAAAGGCGGTTTTGTAAGCGTGCCTCCCTGCGCCGCCGCCGCTTCCCTGAAAATTCCTGTCTTTACGCATGAGTCGGATTTCAGTCCGGGGCTTGCGACACGGATAAATACCCGTTTTGTGCCGCGCACGGGAGGCAGGATTTTTACGGCTTATGAGGATACCGCAAACTTTTTCCCGAAGGCGGTTCATGATCGCATAACGGTATGCGGCAATCCTGTACGGGGCGGGTTTAAAAACGCCGATGCCGCGAAAGGCAGGGCTTTTCTGGGAGTGAAAGATGACGCGCGGATTTTACTTGTCCTAGGCGGCAGCCAGGGAGCTCGGGAAATAAACGAACTTGTCCGCGCCGCTTTGCCAGAATTGACAAAAATATACACTGTAGTGCATCAGATCGGCCCTAATCAGGCGTGGGATATCGGCCCGTCCGAAAAATACAAACCTTTTGCGTATATTAAGGAAGAGATGCCCGACATTATGGCCGCGGCGGAACTTGTTATGGGAAGAAGCGGCGCGGGCATTTGGGAATGGGCGGTTTGCGGCAAGCCGATGCTTTTGATTCCTCTAAGCGGTTCGGGAACAAGGGGAGATCAGGTTGAAAACGCCCGTTATTTTGAAAAGAAGGCGGCGGCGCAGACATTGTCAGGTGAAAACGTAAACCCGCAGGCGCTGGTAAATGCCGTAAAAACGCTTGCGCATGACTCTGAAAAAAGAGAAAACATGGCGGCCGCTTCCATGATGATCGGGAAATTAAACGCCGCTGAAATAATTGCGCGTTCAATTGCGCAGCGCGCGTCTATTGCGGAGAAAACGGATGAATCTTAGCGTAATTGACGTTATCTTTATATTACTCATAACACTGTTTGTTATACGCTGTTATCTGAAAGGCTTTGTCAGCGAACTTCTTTCCATGGCGGCGGTTGTACTGGGCATTTTATCCTCATTGTTCTTTTACAAAAACGGCGGGGAATACCTCAGGGTAAAATTCTGGCCGGAATTGAAAATAATTCCGGAAGTTATCGCCTTTATCGCTTTATTTTTAATTGTATTTATAACTGTCAAACTTCTGGAAATAATGCTGAAAGGGATTATTAACGGGGTGAGGTTAAGCGGAGTAGACCGTTTTATCGGAATTTTTTTTGGATTGGCGGAAGGCATCGCGGTAGTGAGCCTGATTTTATTTGTATTGCGCATTCAGCCGCTTTTTGATTCATCTTCGATATTATCGGAAAGTGTTTTTGCGAAATTTCTGCTGCCTCTGATTACCGGATCGGAGAGTATAACGGATGTTTGAAAATATTATCGAACAGGGAGCTGTGTCCCAGTTACAGGATGATATTCTCGGCGGCAGATTAGCCCCTTCCATGCTGTTTTACGGACCGGGTGAAACTGGAAAAGGCAGCGCCGCGTTTGAGACAGCGCGTGTCCTCTCCTGCGAGAACGGAGCTTCGTGGAAATGTTCATGCTCCTCCTGCGAAAGGCACCGTTATCTGCGCAACGATGATCTTTTGATACTTGGAAAAAAACAGTTTGCCTCGGAAATAAACGCCTGCTGTTCGGTTTTTTTGCGCAACATGACCTCAAACGGCGCGAAACTTCTTTTTTACAGGGCTCTCCGTAAATTGCAGATACGCTTTTCTCCCGTTTTAACGGAAGATGATCCAAAGGCAGGCAAATTGTCTTCGCTTCTGCAATCCTTTGATGAAAAGCTAAATGAGTTTCTGTCGGCCAAAGCCGAAGCGGAAAACAGCGCGGCTGCGGAAAAACTCTGTAACTCCATTGTTAAAGACGCGCTTTCGCTTGATGAAGAAGGGATAAGCGATTTTGTACCCGTTTCCCAGATAAGGCGTTCTTCATACTGGTGCAGATTAGCGCCTAACGGAAAAAGAAAAACGCTTGTTATTGAAAACGCCGGAAACATGAGGGATGAATCCCGCAATTCCCTCCTTAAACTTCTTGAAGAGCCTCCCTCCAATGTAAGCATTATCCTTACAACGCACAGGCGCGATGCCGTTATACCGACAATTTTGTCGCGCCTGCGCCCGTACCGTTTTCTGAAAAGAAGCGCGGAAGGCGAAAGAGAAGTGCTGCGCAGGGTTTTTCAGCTGCAAAAGAATTTTGAAACTGATGAAGTTAAATCCGATGAAGCGTCAAAATCCCTTATCAGCGGATATCTGGATTCGTTTCATGTACGTAGCGAGGAAAAGCTCTATCCGCTTGCGGCGTATTTAACGGTATCCTTTGCGCGGATTGCGTCTTTTTGCCTGAAAAAGAACAATACGCAAATCCCACGCTTCTTAACCGCGCTTGGGGAACGTTATGCGCCGGCAGCGGAGGCTTCGGGCTTTGAACGCGCCTTAAAAAACGCGGATGTCGTTAAAACTCTTCTTGCTAAAAGCGGCGGTTTTGAAGGCGGCTCTTTTTCCCGTTTCCTTAAACTCTGCCTGGAACTCTGCGCCGCAGCGGCAAGAGAAGAAAATGATCCGCAGTTTGCGGCTTTTAATGAAATATTGGGGAAATATTCGGGCGAAGCGGTAACGGCGGTTGATATTTTAAACCAAAGTCCGGCTCTTGCGCTGGAAGCGTTTTTGTATAAAATGAAAACCGCTGTACTCAGGGGCCGCAATGGTTGAGTTTTACCGCAGGGCGATTAAAAAACTTGACAGGCTTGACACTGAGCAGATCAGTGAACTTCTGGTTTCCGCCGCCGGTGAAATTGATATTCTTGAAAATGTTCTGGATTCAATTAATGTGGGAATTCTTGTCTGTAATGAAAATAACAAACTTATTTTGGTTAACAAATACGCAATGATGATTCTGCCGATAAGTAACATTGACGGAATTGTCTGGGAAGCGATTGATGATGAAAGAATTGTTGAATTTTTACGGGAAACCCTTTTAAAAAGAGACAGGGTAACGGGCAGGGAGATTGACATTGTCAACAAAGGGCGGAACAGGCTGCTTTCGGTTAACGTACTTCCCCTTGTAAAGGAGAAAAGCGTTACAGGTTCTTTAATTTACATTGATGATATTACCGAGAAAAGAATGGGAGAAACGCGCCTTCGCAGGGCTGAAAATCTTGCAAGCCTTACAACTCTTGCCGCCGGAGTCGCCCATGAAATAAAAAACCCTCTTGGTTCAATTTCGATTCATCTTCAGCTATTGCAAAGATCATTGGCAAAGGCCAACTATTCAGGAAAAAAAACGGATAAATATTTTAGTGTAATCAAGGAAGAAATAGACAAATTAAACAGGATTGTCGTGGATTTTCTTTTTGCCGTCCGCCCAATGACGATGGAACTGCGTGAAGGCGGCATTAACGAAATAATTTCGCAATTGATGGAATTTGTTTCGGTTGAAATGAAACAGTCAAAAATTCTGTGCCTGTTGGAGCTTGATGAAAATGTACCGGAAATACTTTTGGACGAAAGGTTGTTGAAACAAGCGCTGCTTAACCTTGTAAAAAACGCTCAGGCCGCAATGCCTAACGGAGGCGTTTTAACCGTCGCGACAAAACTTGACGGCGATGAAATACGAATATCAATCTGTGATACAGGCGTCGGCATCAGCAAAGAAAATCTAACAAAAATATTTGATCCTTATTTTACGACAAAGGAAAACGGAACAGGACTCGGACTTACTCAAGTTTACAAGATAATCAGGGAGCACCACGGAGAAATAACGGTTGATTCCGCGCTTGAGGGGGGCACTGAATTTAAAATTAATCTGCCGATACCCCAAAAAGGAGCGCGCATGATCCCGTATAAGGAGAAAGAAAAATGAATTTTCGTCTTCTTGTTATTGATGATGAAAAAAATATCCGCGAAGGTCTTGCGGAATTTTTGTCCGGAGACGGCTATGATGTGGTATGCGCTGAAAACGGCGAGGAAGGATGGAAACTTTTTTCCAACGGCGATATTGATCTTGTTATCACCGATCTGAAAATGCCGGGGCTTGGCGGCGAGGAATTGATGCGCCGTATTCTTTCGCATGCGCCCGGATTCCCCGTTATTATTCTTACAGGCCACGGGACTATTGAACAGGCTGTAGCCGCCATGCGGGACGGCGCGTGGGATTTTCTTTCCAAACCTGTCGATTTGGATCATCTTTCCCTGAAAGTAAAACGCGCTCTGGATAACCGCGAACTTTTTTTCAAGCACCGCATGATAGAGGAAGAACTTGAAAGAAAAAAACAATTCAGCACGATTATCGGCAATTCGCGTAACATGCAGGAAATATTTAACACGATGAACAAGGCCGCCCCGACAAAAGCGTCAATCCTTATAACAGGCGAGTCAGGCGTGGGAAAGGAGCTTGTTACAAATGCGCTGCATGAGCTTTCTCCCCGCAAGGATATGCCGCTTGTTAAAGTGCACTGCGCCGCTCTTTCCGCCTCGCTTCTTGAAAGCGAACTTTTTGGCCATGAAAAAGGCGCGTTCACGGGCGCCGTTTCCCGCAGGAAGGGGCGTTTTGAGCTTGCGTCGGGAGGGACTCTGTTTCTCGACGAGATAGGCGAAATTGATCAGAACATTCAAATTAAATTGCTGCGCGTTTTACAGGAGAAAAAATTTGAGCGTGTCGGGGGAGAGCAGACTGTAGAGGTTGACGTAAGGATTATTGCCGCTACCAATAAGGATTTAAAGGCGGAAATAGAAAAAGGCAATTTCAGGGAAGACCTCTATTTCCGCCTTAATGTGGTGGAAATCCATGTCCCGCCGTTACGTGAAAGAAAGGACGATATTCCCCTTTTAATAACTTCTTTTATAAAGGAGTTCGCGCAGGAGAACGGGAAAAAGATAGAAGGCATAAATGAAAAGGCAAGATCGCGCCTTTACGCTTATGAGTGGCCCGGAAATATCCGTGAACTGCGGAACTGCATGGAAAGCGCCGTTGTTATGTGCCAGTCGAATGTTATAACAGTTGACGATCTCCCCCCCGTCCTGCGTAATACGCCAGATGAAGGATGGATACGCATCAGGCACGGGGCAAGCATGGAGGAATGTGAGAAAATTATCATTCAGGAAACGCTTTCCCACTGTAACGGCAATAAATCAAAGGCGGCGGACATTCTGGGAATAGGCAGGAAGACGCTTTTACGGAAACTTGAAGAAAGTAATTCTTAGAACTTTTATTTACAAATAAAAATAATCCGGTAAAGAATCACATAAAAACCGTACGGAAATTTGATTCGATATGTGTTTCCAGCTCTTTTGCGTTTTCTCCGCGCAGGGCGGCGGCGGCTTCAATGATGCGAGGCAAGTCTTCCCACGTTGAAAAATTCCTTGCGCGCGCAGGTTGAAACGGAGCGTCGGTCTCGGCAAGCAGTCTCTGTACCGGCAGTAAAGCGCAGCTTCGCATTGCCTGTTTATGTCCGTTAATTATGGCGTTCCCGAATGAAAAGTACGCGTTCACTCCGCGGCGAAGAAGCGCCTGCCCTTCTCCTTCGGTGAGCGGGCATGAATGAAAGACGACGGCTTTGCACTTTGCCAAGGTTTTTACAGCCGCAAAAATTTTATGCGCGGCGCGGCGCACATGAAGCACCAAGGGAAGCCCATGGCGCAGAGCTGTTTCAAGATGAAAGGCAAAAAACTTATCCTGAAGTTTTTCAGTTTCCTTGAACGCGGCATTGTAAAGATCAAACCCGCATTCTCCCACAGCGGCAATGCGCTTATGCGCCGCAAGCTCTTCCAGGATCGGCAATGTCCGCTCAATTTCCGTTATCTGCATATTGCCGGCCGCAAACTGCTGCGGGTGTACGGCAAAGCACGGCAGAAGAGGAGCCTGCCCCCGCGCGGCGGCGTCTTCGGCGAGCTTTTCGTTATGCGTAAATTCTTCCGTATCGCAGGCGCTTGCCGCCGCCGATACCCCGAGCCGCCTGCGTTCCTGTTCAGCCTGCGGAAAATGAGCGGCAAGGTCAAAAGGATGGCAATGAGCGTCAGTTAACATCGGTTTTATTCTATAATATTATATATGTTTTTTGAAAGGTATATCGGTTTCTGTTTAATATCGGCCTTTACAGGGTTCATCAGAATTTTAGTATTGAACTTTTAAGCTGTATTCCATAATTTTCCTTATCAATATATAATAAAGGTTATGCTGCCAAAACTCATTAAATATGTCCTTGCGCAAACTCCGCAGTCTCAGGAGATTGAAATTTCAGGCTGGGTTAGAACAAAAAGGGAGATGAAGAACCTCGTTTTTGTTGAAGTTAACGACGGTTCCTGTTTTGCCTCAATTCAATGTACGTTTGATCGCGCGAATATGACAGATAAAGAGACAGAAGAAAATCTTTTATTAATAACAACGGGTGCCTGCGTAAAAATAAACGGGAAGCTGGTTTCTTCTCCGGCTTCAGGGCAGGCTGTGGAGATTGCGGCTTCTTCGATGAGGATTCTCGGCAAGGCTCCGGCTGAAAATGAAAGTACAAACATTCCTGAGCTGGAAATACCGGCGTATCCGCTTCAAAAGAAAAGACATTCCATGGAGTTTCTAAGGGAGATTGCGCATCTGCGTCCGCGCACTAATACATTCGGGGCGGTTGCGAGGCTTCGCAGCCGGCTTGCCTTCGCGATTCACCGTTATTTTCAGGAGAGGGATTTTCAATACCTTCACACGCCTGTTATCACTTCCGGAGACTGCGAAGGCGCGGGAGCGATGTTTCAGGTTACGACATTGGAGCCCGCGGCAATTGCCAAAGATTTTACCGCTGCGGGCAAAGTTGATTATTCCAAAGATTTTTTCGCGAAGAAAACTTTCCTCACTGTTTCAGGCCAGCTTGAAGCGGAAACCTACGCAATGGCGCTTTCCCGCGTTTATACGTTCGGACCGACTTTCAGGGCGGAAAATTCAAATACCACACGCCATCTGGCTGAATTCTGGATGGTAGAACCTGAAGCCGCGTTTGCCGATCTTGAAGAAAACATGGCGTTAGCGGAAGATTTTCTTAAATTTGTTTTTAACGCGGCTTTAAAGGAATGCGCCGATGAACTTAAATTTTTTGACGCCCATGTCGAAAGAGGCGTAATTGAAAATTTACAGCGCGTAGCGGACGCAAGATTTACACATATCACGTATACTGACGCCGTTAAAGAGCTCGAAAAGGCGGCCGCCTCAAACAAAGAGCTTTTTGAATTTAAGCCGTATTGGGGATGCGATCTGCAAAGCGAACATGAAAAGTTTCTTACGGAAAAAACCGCCTGCGGACCTGTTATAGTTACAGATTACCCTAAAGAAATAAAAGCCTTTTATATGAAACTAAACGACGACGGAAAAACAGTCCGCGCAATGGACGTTCTTGTCCCAAGGTTAGGTGAAATTATCGGCGGCTCCCAGCGCGAAGACAATCTTGAAAAACTCGTGCGGCGCATGGGAGAGCTTAACCTGAAAAAAGAGGACTATTACTGGTATCTCGATCTCCGCCGTTACGGATCGGTTGTTCATTCAGGGTTCGGGCTTGGTTTTGAACGGCTGATACAGTATGTCAGCGGCATGGCGAATATCCGCGATGTTATTCCTTTTCCCCGGTCTGCAGGTCAGGCGGATTTTTAAAGGAGAGGAAATGAAAAAGACAGTATTTTTTCTGTTCTGGCTGGTTTTTTGCCTGCCGTTTTTTTTATTTGCCCAGCATTTCAACACTCCGCCGCTGCTTGCTTCCTACGTAACCAATCAGCCGGAAATAAATTCAAAGGCGGCAGTCCTTGTTGACGCGGAAACCGGAGCGCTTCTTTATTCAAAAAATCCGAATGAGGAAATACCTCCCGCTTCACTTACCAAACTTATGACAATGCACCTTGTTATGAGAGAAATAGAAGAGGGCAGGGCGTCGTATGATGAAATTATCCCGATAACAATTGAAAGCTGGGCGCAAAGCCAGCCGCCGCGCTCAAGTTTGATGTTTCTCGCTCCGGGCCAGACCGTAACGTTACGCGAAATAATGCTCGGTCTTGCCATTCCGTCCGGAAATGACGCAGCTGTAGCGGCGGCGTTAAGGGTTGCTCCCACTATGAACGAGTTTGCCGCTTTGATGACGGCGGAAGGGCGCAGAATGGGGTTAAATGTTACCAGATTTGTGGAATCGTCCGGAATTTCGGAAAACAACATAACTACCGCCGAAGAATTCGCGTGGTTCTGCCGTCAGTATATAGAATTGCATCCGCAAAGCCTTAAGCAGTTTCATTCTGTGGAATCTTTTTCCTATCCGACGGCTAATAACGTAGCGGCCGCCTATCGTGATAACCCGCGCACCATTACGCAGGAAAACCGGAACAATCTTTTAAGAACTTTTCCCGGCGTTGACGGATTGAAAACCGGATATATTGACGAGTCGGGGTACAATATCGCGGTTACGGCGCAGAGAGACAATACCCGGTTTATTTCGGTTACTCTCGGAGCGGAAAATTCGCGCAGGCGCGACGCGGATAACTTTTTGCTTCTTACATGGGCGTTTGAAAATTTTAAAACTGTACGCCCGGTTATCGAAAATATTCCGAAAGAACGCCTCTACAAAGGTAAGGAAAATATTGCCGATTTTACGCTTGCGTATCCTGCTGATTTTACGTCTCCGGCAGGCCGCGCCAATTCGTTAAAATATGAAACCGTAATAGACAGCCCGTTAATCGCTCCGCTTCCGGAAGGGACGGAAGTCGGATATATTCTGATTTCAGATGATTCAGGCGAACTAAACCGTGTGCCGCTTATAACGGCGCGTTCATATGAAAAAGGAAACGTTTTTAAAAGGATATGGCATTCAATTTTGCTTTTTTTCAGGCGGTAATCAGCCAACAAATCCATTGTTTTTATCCTTTTAATGCTGCATAATGAATTCCATGATTAGAACTATTTTAACATTAATATATGTCAGTTTATCATTTGTTGTGTTATTTCCGTTTGGGCTCATTGCCATGTTTTTTTATTTTCTTGGCTTGAAAAAAATAATGACATACGCCATTTACAAACTGGCTCAAGGGTGGGCGCTGTCCATTATTATAGTAACCGGCTGTACTGTAAAAGTTACCGGAAAGGAAAATGTTCCCAAAAAAGGAGGCGTTTGTTTTGTTGCTAACCACACGGGTTTTTTCGATATTGTGCTGATTTTCGCAAGCTGCGGACGCCCTGTCGGGTTTATTGCGAAAAAGGAACTTAGTTACATACCTTTTCTTAACTGCTGGATATACATGGTAGGCGGACAATTTATCGACCGGAGTTCCGCCAGAAAAGCGCTGCGTTCAATTAATAAAGGAGTCGAAAGAATAAAATCCGGCGGCGGAATGATTATCTTTCCGGAAGGGCATCGCTCAAAGGGCAGAGGGCTTCTTCCGTTTCATCCGGGCTCGCTTAAACTTGCGACAATGGCTAACGCTCCCATCGTTCCGGCTGTACTGGAAGGCAGTTACAATGTCTTTGAAAAGAATTACCGCGTTAACAGTACGGAATTGAAAGTAACTTTTTGCGAACCTATTGATACCGCAAGCCTGTCTCCGGAAGATAGAAAAGTTGTTCTTTCTGACAGAATTTATTCCGTGATAAATGAGCGGTTATCAAAAGGGTAACGGACTTGTTCGACGCTCAGGCTGGTTGTCTCATAAGCTCTTCAAAATATCGGTCTAAAGTCCGTATTTTGTTTTTTAAAGGGAAGTTGTTCTGAAACTGAAGTTTCCAATAACTCTAATTATTTTTTTTCTTTAGGACGCTCTGTTTCCAGTCTTCTATGTGTTTTTTTATTGCCGTAAAACTTTTTTCGCTCATGGCGTGTTCCATTTTACAGGCGTCATGTACCGCCGTTTTCTTGTCCACCCCCAAAAAGATAAGCCAGTCGGAAATGGCAATATGCCGTTCATACATTGTTTCCGCTATTTTCCTGCCCTTGCCTGTAAGCGTTATATATCCGTCTTCGTCAATTTCAATGTACCCTTTGGTACGGAGGTTTTTCATGGCGATGCTTACGCTCGGCTTTGAGTATTCCAGTTCATTGACAATATCAATCGACCTGACCGGGCTGCCTTTAAGGCCTAAAACATGAATTGTCTCCAAATACATTTCCGCCGATTCATGGATACTCATTATTATTATGGTATTACAAAACTACCTATGAGACAACAAAAATCTGTACATTGTATATTACTCTTGTAAAAAACAGGAAATATCAATACAATATAGCCGAAATGGAATTATGCCCTAAATTAAAACCTTTATTCCTTATTCCGGCGGTCTGTATCGCCTTTAGCGAAGACCTGAATGCCGCCGAACATGATCATGACTGCATCGGAGAGGGTTGTCCTGTCTGTTTTCAGATTGAAGCGGCAAAATGTTTCCTTAAAAACCTGAGACTTGCGTTAATAGGTTTATTTTTAACAGTCTGTTTGGCATTATCAGTTCAAATTAACAGAAAAATTGTTTATTTTATCCCGTTCCTTTCTCCGGTCGCGCTGAAAGTCCGTTTTAATTCCTGATTTTATTAACTACACAAATTATTTAATTTTTCGCGTTTTCGGGAATATTTGTCTCCGCAATTCGGAGGCTTCCTGAGCGATTACAGGCGGTCGGATTTAAAACGGAGGATTTACAATGAAAAAAATAATTTTAATATTGATAACGCTTGCGGTGGTACTTTACGGAGTCAGCGGCTGTAAACAGAACAGAAACGCCGTTACGCGCAACGCAGACGGCAGACTCAATGTAACCGTAACGATTTTTCCGCCGTTTGATTTTGTCCGGCAAATAGCGAAAGACAGGGTGAACCTTAAAATGCTGCTCCCGCCCGCGTCGGAAAGCCATTCCTTTGAACCTTCGCCGAGGGATATAATCACGATTCAGAACAGCGGCGTTTTTATTTATTTAGGCGGCGAAAGCGATAAGTGGGTTAGCCGGATACTTGAATCCATGGATACCTCAAAAATGAAAATTCTGCGTATGATGGACGCTGTTGACACGGTTGAAGAAGAAATCGTTGAAGGCATGCAAGAAGACGAAGAAGAAGGAGATACAGGTTATGACGAGCATATCTGGACTTCTGTGCAAAATACAATTCTTATTGTCAAGGCAATAAATGAAACGCTGTGCGAAGCTGATCCCGCCAACGCGGATTTTTACCGGAATAACTCCGCGGCATTCATTGAGGAATTGACGCGGCTTGACGCGGCATTTAGGGAGATAACTGCCGGAGCAAAACGAAGAACCGTCATTTTTGCCGACCGTTTTCCCTTTCGTTATTTCGCCGATGCTTACGGTCTTTCCTACTTTGCGGCTTTTCCCGGCTGTTCCACAGAAACCGAGCCGAGCGCGGCTACTGTCGCTTTTTTAATAAATAAAATCAGGGCTGAAAAAATTCCGGTAGTGTTTCACATTGAACTTTCCAACGAGCGTATGGCGGACGCCATCGGCGGCGAAACAGGCGCAAAGAAACGCCTGCTTCACGCTTGCCATAACATTTCCAAACGGGATTTTGAAGCCGGACTTGGCTACCTTGATCTAATGCGCCTGAATGCCGAAAATCTGAAGGAGGCGTTATATTAAAATGTTGATAAACTGTCAAAACCTTTCTCTAGGCTATGACGGGCATATTGTTGTTTCCGGTTTGAACTTTTTCCTGCAGACCGGGGATTTTCTTCTTATTGCCGGTGAAAACGGCTCAGGTAAATCTACGCTTGTTAAAGGTTTACTGCGTCTGTTAACCCCAATGGAAGGGTCAATCAATTTCAGCCCTGATTTTAAGCAGTTCCAAACCGGTTATCTTTCCCAGCAGACCGCACCCAAACAGGATTTTCCGGCGGGAGTTATGGAAATTGTGTTATCGGGGAATTTGGGGAAGAAGGGGTTTTGGCCTTTTTACACTCACGCTGAAAAAAACAGGGCGGAAGAAAACCTTGCGCTGTTGGGAATAACGGATTTAAAGAACAGATGCTTTAGGGAACTTTCAGGCGGTCAGCAGAGGCGCGTTTTGCTGGCGCGTTCTCTATGCGCCGCAGAGAAACTGCTCGTGCTGGACGAGCCGTTCGCCGGTCTTGATCCGCTTATAAGCGCGCAGTTGTACGGTTTACTGGCGCGCATAAACCGTGAAAAGGGTATAACGGTAATCATGGTTTCCCATGAAATTGAGGCCGCCGACTGCGCGAAAAATGTTTTGCACCTGCAGAAAAAACAGCTTTTTTTCGGCAGTATGGAAGAATACAGAAAAAGCGATACAGGCAGAAAATTTTTAGGAGAGAACTGATGTTTAATATTTTCAGTGAGATGTTCGGTTACGCGTTTTTGGTCAGGGCTTTCATTGTAGGAGCTCTTGTTTCAATCTGCGCCGCGCTGCTGGGCGTAAGCCTTGTTTTAAAACGTTACTCGATGATAGGAGACGGCCTTTCCCATGTCGGCTTTGGTTCTCTTGCCATTGCGACCGCGCTGCACGCCGCGCCTTTAACCGTTGCAATTCCGATAGTAATAGCCGCCGCTTTTCTCCTTCTGCGTTTGAGCGAAAACAGCAAAATCAAGGGAGACGCGGCAATTGCCCTTATTTCCACCGGCTCTCTTGCGGTAGGCGTAATAATTATTTCGCAGACAACGGGCATGAACACTGACGTGTGCAATTACCTTTTCGGCAGTATCCTTGCAATGGCAAAAGCGGACGTTTACCTGAGCATTGCCCTTTCAGTTGTCGTACTGGTCCTGTTTATCCTGTTTTACAATAAATTATTTGTCATAACCTTTGACGAAACATTTTCCAAAGCCGCAGGAATAAAAACCGGGCTTTATAATATGCTCATAGCCTTTTTAACCGCGCTTACCATTGTACTTGGAATGCGCATGATGGGAGCTATGCTGATATCAAGCCTGATAATTTTTCCGGCATTAAGTTCAATGCGTCTTTTTAAAAAGTTTAAAAGCGTTACTTTCTGCGCCGCTTTTATTTCGATACTGTGCTTTATTTCAGGCGTGGTTATTTCTTATATATACGCCACACCGACAGGCGCGAGCGTTGTACTTGTCAACATAGTCATTTTTGCATTGTTTTGGTTTATAGAAACCTGGTTTTCCAGGATATGGTTTATTAAAACCTTGCGTAATTCAAAATTAGCGGGTAAAATAATGGGGGAGAAATCATGAAAAGAAATCAATCGATCCGAAAGAGCATTTTTATCGCCGTAATCGTACCGGCGTTAATTGTTTCATTTTTTTCGATAAGCTGCGCAAAAAAAGACGGCAGCTCTGAATCTGCGAATACCATAGAAATAAAAGAAAAAATGTTTGTCGCCCAAGTCTCCGATGTTTACAATAATCCCGACGATTATTTCGGAAAAACGATCAAACTTGAAGGAATTCTGAAAAAAGAGCAGTACTATCAGGATGAAGACCCGTACTGTTTTGTTATCCGTTACGGCCCCAATTGCTGCGGTTATGACGGTAATGTCGGTTTTGAAATAAGATGGGATGAAGAGAACGCGCAGCAGTATCCGGAAGCCGAATCATGGGTAGAAGCTATAGGTGTGTTGAAATCTTATGAGGAAGACGGATATATGCAATATTTGTATCTTGACTTGTCTTCCCTAAACGTATTACGCAAGCGCGGTTCTGAAGTTGTGCTGCAATAAGGATTAGCGGTTTTCCTATAAACGGTAAAATTTATAAAACTGCAATATGGAAAGAACTAAAAACGCAAATTGAAAATAAAATTTTTTGAGGGGGAAAATTTATGGGATATAATACAAAGATTGTATCAACTTCTGTAAAAGCGGGTATTTCTTTTGGCTCATGTTTGGCTATGATCATTTCCTATACGGCATGGAAATCAATATTTTGGGCAATATTACATGGCATATTAAGCTGGGTATATGTTGTTTATTATATAATAGTTTATTAAAAGTAATAAAAAATATTGGCAATTGACTGCTGCACCTGAAGGTTGTTAGGCGAAATATACCTCTAAATTGGTTGATAAGATAGCCAAAATATAGAATAATATTATAGGAAATAAATTGAAGACATTATATATATCTGATTTAGATGGGACTCTTCTCAATAAAGATAGTAAATTATCTGATTATTCTATTAAAACATTAAATGCACTAATTAATAGCGGCATGATATTTTCGTATGCGACAGCCCGTTCCTTATCTTCTGCTTTAGTCGTAACGAAGGGGTTGATAACAAATACTCCTTTAATAATTTATAATGGAACATTTATTGTAGACGTGAAAACCAAAGAAAAATTATTTTTATTGTACTTTAATGATTATGAAAAAAATAAAATCATGAGTTTGTTAAATAAATATTCAATATATCCTTTAGTTTATAAATATATTAATGATGAGGAAAAGGTGTCATGGATTGAAGGAAAAGAAAATGATGGAATAATAGATTTGCTAAAAAAAAGAATAGGTGATAAAAGATATGTTTCAGTAAAAAACATAGATCAATTGTATTATGGGAATGTGTTTTATTTTACATGTATTGGAACGAAAAATGAATTAATAAATATTTATAATGAATTAAATCATAGTCTGGAATATACATGTGTTCTGCAACAAGAACTTTATAGACCAGAATATTGGTTTCAAATAATGCATAAAAATGCAAATAAAGGTAATGCTGTAAAAAAATTAAAGGAAATAGTAAATTGTGAAAGGATAATATCTTTTGGAGACGCAATTAATGATATACCTATGTTTCAAAATTCTGACGAATGTTATGCTGTAGAAAATGCGGTAGAAGAAATAAAAAGTAAATCGAATGGAATAATTTTATCAAATGATAATGATGGTGTAGTACAATGGTTAAATAAATACTATAAAAAATAAAGTACGGGGTGTAAATTGCATAACGAGGTTTGGAACAAAAGAAGATTAATATATAATGTGGTTGACGCTTCACAAAAAAGAACTGTTTACGCATCGCCGATGGATCGTTACGGCATACATTCGGCAAGGTCGCCAGAATAGCTTTAACACATAATTCAGGCACAGCTGAAAAACTTTCGCATAAAAGTAATTTTGCGAAAGTTATGCAATATTGAGAAAATTATTTTAAAAACATCTTGACAATAATATGACAATATGAAATAATCAATTATCATATTTAGGAGGCAAAATAATGAAAAAAACAAACGCTATTCTTTACATTACTTTTAAGAGGTCATGGACCTAAGCAGGTAATTTTTAGTGTTATTAAACGATTAAAACTCAAAAAAGTTTAATTTGCTTAATAATATCGCAAATCTTTTCCTCCGCCGGTTCTGACTAATCTTTAACAAAAATTTTCTCGGAGGAATTATGTCATATACAGAAAAACATAATCGGGAAATGAATCGTCAAAACCGGTCAAAATATTACCGGTTGAAAAAATTCATTTCATTTTATAAACCCTATAAACTGCTTTTAATAGCAAGCATTTCATGTTCTGCTATAACTGCGCTTGTTTCTCTCGCATTGCCTTTATGTATACGTTACATTACCGGTGAAGTACTCATATCAGGTATAGAAGAAACAACGTCGTTGATTTTCAGAATAGCAGGTATAATGATCGTTCTGATTATTATTCAGACATTCTGCGGTATATTCGTTGATTACAAAGGACACACAATGGGAGCAATGATAGAAAGAGACATGAGAGAAGAACTTTTTTGTCATTGCCAGCGGCTTCCGGTAAGTTTTTTTGATCGGGAAAAAACCGGAGTCCTTATGTCACGCATTACCAATGATCTTTATGATCTTTCAGAAACTTGCCATCATCTGCCGGAAAATATATTTATATATCTGGCAAGCTATATCGGAGCTTTTATTATTCTATTCAGAATAGATGTCAAACTAACAATAGCGGTGTTTGCATTTCTGCCAATTCTGTTTGTTTACACTTATTTTATTCATGGAAAGTTAAGACAGGTATACCGGGAAAGCAGGGAGAAAATTGCCAACCTCAATGCCCACCTTGAGGATACTCTTGCGGGGGTGAGGGTGGTGAAAACTTTTACCAATGAAGAACTGGAAGATAAAAAATTCCATCTTGCCAATAATATCTTTTACAGCGGAAGAAAAAATATTTACCGCCACGAGGCTTTTTATTATTCGGTAATGGAATATTTCTTTGTACCTTTGATCACCGCCGTAACTGTGGCTGTTGGAGGCATTTTTATTTCAGGTTCTGTTCTTTCCATTCCTGATTTAATCGTGTTTCTGTTATACATAGGCTATCTCACAAGGCCCATTATCGGTACTGCTCAGGTAGTTGGGATGTATCAGAACGGGATAGCGGGCTTTAACCGCTTTATGGATGTTATGGACATGGAAGTTGAAAATGCAGCTTCATCCCGGACAGAGAAAAAAGAAAAAACGCCAAGATTCCAAGGTCATGTGGAGTTTGTTGATGTAAGTTTTAAGTATGGGGAAGAATTAGAGCATATTTTTGAAAATATATCGCTGGATATTCCCGCCGGATCATCTATTGCGTTAGCCGGAACTTCAGGTGTGGGAAAGACCACCCTCTGCTCCCTTATTCCCAGATTTTATGAAATAAGCGCCGGGAAAATACTTATCGACGGTAAAGACATTCGGGAAATAGACCTTGAATCATTGCGGAAAAATATAGGCATGGTTGCACAGGATGTTTACCTTTTTGATGGGACTGTTATGGAAAACATTGCTTACGGAAAACTTTGCGCAGATCAGGAAGAAATAATCAGCGCAGCAAAGATGGCAAAGGCTCATGATTTTATCATGGAACTGCCAAAAGGCTATGACACGGAGATAGGCCAGCGCGGTATTCGTCTTTCAGGCGGGCAGCGTCAGCGTCTTTCAATTGCCAGGGCATTCTTAAAAGACCCGCCTATACTGATCCTTGACGAAGCTACAAGCGCGTTGGATTATGAAAATGAAGAGGCTATCCACGAGAGTCTGGAACAATTTATGAAGGACAGAACAGTAATAATTGTTTCACATCGTCATTCCACAATGAAAAAAGCAGAGAGAATATTTTCATTGTAAGAAAAATAAAATGGCAATAAAACCAGCGCATAACAAACAATGACTGCTCACCGCCCTTTCCGGGCGGTACGAGCTCCACAATGACGTTAGTTACATTCGGAACGTAAGGCGAAATTAATATTGACATTATTGTATATATTAAAATATAATTCAAAGAAAACATGAAAAGACAAATAATAATTTATGTTGACATGGAAGGCGCAAGCGGTATTTTTGATCATAATAGCATGGCTGTTATTCATGGCTCACCAATGTGGCGTGAATATGGAAAAAAATGCGTTACCAGTGACGTGTTAGCCGTTTGCCAGGCGGCAAATGAATGTAAGATTGATGAAATAATGATATATGACGGGCATTTTGCGGGAGAACCTGAAAATAATATAATTGTTGAAGAATTACCTGATAATATTAAACTGTTTGATACATTGGATAGGCGTTTTGATTGGAGAAGAATACGGGGACAGGCTGATTTGGAAGCATTTGGATTAATTACGGTAGGACAGCACGCAAGATATGGAGAAAATGAGGCATATTTTCCGCATACAATACAATCACCGCCCATAAAATCATTATTTGTAAATAATAGAAATATTGCCGAAATAGGAATGTGCGCATATAATTTTTGCGGAATTAAATATATAGCAAATATCGGCTGCATGGCTTCGATGGCGGAAGCGAGAGAAATAAGTGAACAAGTTACTTGTATACCTGTAAAAGATAAAAAAAAGAAATGGGAACCGGAATATACAAAAACATTTTCAATAATTAAAGAAAATGTAATTAATGCAATAAATGATATTGAAAATAAGGAAATAATTAAAATAGAAGAACCATGTATTTTTAAAATTGAATTATTCGATGATTATAAATTCAATAATCATGAAAAAATATCCTGGAAAGGGACATTTTCGGATAAAGAAGCATATTGGGAAGCGCCTTCGGTTGAAATAGGTTTTGAAATATTAAATTATATTAGAAATTGTATTATAAAATATGAGAGATAATAATTTTAAATAATTTTGAAATGTTTTTATTGAATCGTCCGTGTTTTCATGCTATATTATGTAATCGGAGGAGCTTATGCGAAAGATTGTACAAAAAATAAACAACACATGGACGATTGTCAAAAGCAGCCACCCGATTTTCACCGCGGTGCTGATGATTTTATTCTGCGCGATGCTGTTAGTGCTGATATTGGCCGGCGTTTTGACTCAAATTGACAAGAACATAAAATATTCTGAAGCTCTTAAAACCATTTTTACATACCACACCGGTACTGCCAGCGCCAATAATCCCAATAACGCCATCTTTATCGTGCGCCTAATTGCCATTATTTCGGGAACTTTGTTATTTTCCGGTACCATTATTTCCATCATGACCACCTTGATACGCAGTTACATTACCAACCGCGACGGGGCAAAGGGACGGCTGCGCATATCAAGCCATTTGCTGATTTTGTGTTATAACAAGGAAGTCCCCGCGATTTTGGCGGATATAATGTATAACCCAAGCCATAAAACCGTATTGCTGCTGTCCGACACGAAAAAGCAGCAGGTTTTCGACGAATTGGATGCCACCATTGCCGCGTTGGACGAAAAACCAAATTACAAAATTAACCTTATCGTGCGACAGGGAAACCCCGCAAGTTTAAGCGAGTTAAAGGATGTCGGCATAGAACGCGCGAGCGCGATATTAATAATGAGCAATAACACAAGCGTCAGCGGAGCAAGCTCCGGCAGCGAGTTGAGCGGAGCGGATTATTTAGGCAGTTTGGACCTGGTTTTAAAATTGAGTAATTTCAATCTGCGCCCGAACGTACCGATAGGGGTGGAGACAAGCACCGAAGAAGCGTCTGACATTATGCGTTCATTACACAAAGACATTTTGGGATTGAGCGACAAACAAATACAGTTTTTTGCCCATGACAAAAAAATCGGGCAATTCATGGCGTTGGCTGTATCTAATCCGGATTTGTGCAACGTGCTGCTGGAAATTCTGTCGTATCGCGGCTGCGAATTTTATCCCATTGACAAAATATCACGCGAAGAATATTTAGAACACTATTGTTCAGGCATCCCGACCATGGTGTTCAGCGAGAAAATGTATTGCCTTGCCGATGATGAAGCCGCCGCGCGGCGCAAACGCGCGCATCCGTATAAAACCGAACGAAGGCTTCAACCGTCCAAAGAAGGTTTGACAAGACGCCCGCTTACATTATTTGTCATCGGCAAAAACCGCAAATACAAATATTTGGTTGAAGCATTAAGAATGACATATCCCGACACGGTTATCAAACATTTTGAAACCAACGATATTCATAATTATGTTGATACTGTAATGAAACAAGGCGACGGCGATTCGGTAGCCGTGGTGTTAAGTGACGATACAGTACCGCCTAAAAATTATGACGCGAACGTATTTTGGACTGTTATTGAATTGTCGCGCGCGGCAAGCATCAACAAACGGCCGTTTAAAATTTTTGCCGAAATTATTGACCCCAAGAATCAAAAAAGTCTGGAAAATTTGAACATTCAAAATTTTGTCGTTTCGACACAAGTCGTTTCAACCTTTTCAAACAAGTTGCTGAACGACGCAAATTCCGTGTATTTTTACGAAGATTTATTAACGCCTTCAGGTTTTTTCGACATCGACGTTTCGCGCGCGAATGAAATATTTAATATTACTGAAGCGCAAACCTTTTCATCGTATGCCGAATTTGTCCACGCCGGCTATTACGGCACACGCGAAACGGACACGGCGATTATACCATTTGGCATTTATACCGACTCGAAAAATTACATTTTATTTTGCGCCGAATTGGACAAAAAACGCGACTTCGTTGTAGAACCCGCCGATAAAATCATTTACGCTTGTGTCAAAACATGATAGTTGAATATTTGAGAAGGCTTGAGTAAATTTGGTATTAAAACTTGATCAATGTGAAACACAAGAGGATATTGAAATAATTATTAAATATCCTCCTAAAAATAATAAAACAGTTAAGGATATAGTTTCACTTATTAATTCTATTGATATTAAAATACCATGTGTTAATAATGACGGTATAGAAATGATAAATGCTTCGGAAATTTATTACATAGAAAGTGTTGATGATAAAACAATTGTACATTGCGAGAAGAATAATTATATGGTAAAAATGCGATTATATCAAATTTATGAAATATTAAAGAATGCCGGATTTCTGCGAATTAATAAATATTGTATAATAAATTTTAAAATGCTGGTTAAAATTAATCCATTAGCCAATAGCCACTTAGAAGCGGTATTAAAAAATGATAAACATTTATTTGTTACGAGAAAGTACCTTTCCGTCATAAGGCATAAATTGAGGGAGATGTTATAAATGAAAAGAAACATTGTAGACACATTTTTCACCACCGGCATTTCAATAATCGGCTTAACATTGTATTTTGCGGTAACCGAAAAAAGCGCTGTTTCAGTACACGCCATTCTTGAGCTTTTCGGAGCAAACATATTGATAAATATCGGCTTTTATATAAGAGGTAAATTTGAAATTCTTAATGTAGTTATTGAACATATAATCGGTATTACCTATGTATTAGCTGTTCTTGTATTATTCGGTATAGCATTTAAATGGTTTTCCGCAATACCTGTTTGGATGCTTATTGTTTCGGGAATATGTATATATATAATTTCTTATATGTTATTGATTTCCCAAATAAAAAAAGATACGAATGAAATAAATGAATTATTGCAGAAATTACAGGAATAAAAAAGGAATATTGCATCTTACCGTTGAAAATTTGCATCTTGCCGCTTTTTCTATTTACAAAATAAAGTAATATTCAAATACTAAAGATGTAATAAAAACAGTTTTGGAGGAAAATATGTATAACGTGATTAAAATAGCCCTGTTATTAATTTTTATTTTTTTAGGCGTAAATCATTTATTCGCTCTTATTAATTTGGAGCTTGTCAACAGTCAGGTAATTGAAATGAGTCAGGCAAAAACCCTGTCAATTTTATATAACTCGGATAATATTGTTTTGCTGGAAAGCGGAGATAATAATTTGATTTTAAAAGAATATATGACTAGAAACAGGGCAAGATATTATGCAAAAATTGAAAAATCTGAAAATTCTATAACAATACGCAATGGAAAACGACCGTGGCTAATCAGAACCAGAATAGAAGTATATATCCCGGGAATATTTATAAATAATTTGAAGGTTAATCTTAGAAGCGGCAATATAACCATAAATAATATTCCACCAAAAGATATTTTTATAGAAGTTTCCAGCGGTAATATAAAATTAAACAACTGTCAGGGAAAAATTAATATTTCCAATCGAAGCGGTAATGTTGAAGTTGGCAATTTTTTAGGGGAAGGACTGGTTAATGTCGGCTCAGGGAATATAAATTTTACAGTAAATGATATTGTTGGAAATATTTCTTTATCTTCTGTCAACGGCAATATAAACTTTTTAACGAGAAACGCTGTATCATTTATTTTGAACGCAGAAGTGAGAAGCGGAAATATAAGAGCGCCAAATTTAGGAAGGACGGTAAATACAAAAGTCCAACATAAAATAGGAACTGATCCGGTGTATACATTGTCGGCAAAGTGCGGCTCCGGAAATATAATTATTAAATAATGTACAAAAAACCGTGCATAACAATGCCTGTATATGCTTCGCCGCCTTTTAGCCGTCACCCGTAAAGTCGAATTCGCCTTGACATTATATACCGTTCGGTATATATTTCTGTTGTGGACGAAAAAACGAATGTAAAAGAGGTAATTACCGAAAAGGCTCTTGAGCTGTTCTCGGCAAAGGGTTATGAGGGCGTTTCTGTTGCCGAATTGACTGAAGCTTCAGGTATAACTAAACCGACTTTGTACTATTATTTTGAGAGTAAGGAGGGGTTATTTGAAGCTGTTTGCAAATCGCAATATGAACGTTTAAACATGGTTTTATCGGAAAACGCCGTATATAGCCCCAACCCTAAAGTTTATAAAGAAGACATTTATCCGGCGCTGACAAAGGTAACAAACGCCTATTTTTCTTTTGCCCAGAAGAATAAGGCTTTTTTTAGGATCACTTTGGCAAATATGTCCATGCCCGCTTCTTCCGATGTCTTTAAAATTGTAGAAAAATACCATTTTATACAATTTGACATCTTGGAAAAAATGTTTGCAAATATGGCTAAATCGCACGGCAACCTAAAAGGCAAAAGCAAAACTCTTGCGTGGTCTTTTGTCGGTACGATAAATTCGTATATCAGCCTTTATTTCAGCAGAATTTCAGGTCATTCCTTGAATGAAAAAACGGTAAATGAGCTGGTACATCAATTTATGCATGGAATATATTCGTAAGTATCCCGAAAACGGGAAGATTTTTTCGGCATTTTATATACTTAACGGTAGGTATAAGGAGAAGAAAATGGAAAGACGATGGTATGAGGACGCGGTAATTTATCACATTTACACGCTTTCGCTGGCAGGAGCGCCGTTTATGAACGACTATACCCTGTCGGAACATAAACTCACAGAAATTGAAAAATGGATTCCGCATATAAGCGGCATGGGGTTCAATACGGTATTATTAAGCCCTGTGTTTAAATCGCGTACCCACGGATACGATGTAACGGATTATTTTGAGGTTGACAACCGTATCGGGACTAATGATGAATTTAAAGCGTTGGTGAAGAAATTTCATGACAACGGAATTCGTGTTTTGTTGGACAGCGTTTTTAACCATTGCGGGCGTGATTTTTTCGCGTTCCGGTCGCTTCGGCAAAACGACCGGGATTTTTCCGATTGGTTTAAAGGCGTTGATTTTAACAGGCAAAGCCCGATGGGCGATCCGTTTACTTATGACACATGGAGCGGTTATTATGAGCTGCCAAAATTCAACCTTAAAAATACCGCTGTAAAAAATTATCTGTTTGCCGCCGCCGGATTTTGGATTGACAATTTTGACATTGACGGCATGAGGCTGGACGCGGCGGATGTCCTTGATTTTGATTTTATGGCTGAAATACGCAGTATCACAACAGAAAAAAAGCGGGATTTTTGGCTGATGGGAGAAGTCGTTCACGGTGATTATTCAAAATGGGTAAACACGCGCTCTCTGCATAGCGTTACGAATTATATTTTATATAAAAGTTTGATTTCCAGCCATAATGACAAAAACTTATATGAACTTGCTTATTGTTTGGAGAATTCCGTTCCTGATAACGGATTGCCTTTATATACATTTTTGGATAATCACGATCAACCGCGTATTGCAAGTAATGTTTCCAATCCGGCGTACTTGGGTACGTTATACGCTCTGCTTTTTACTTTACCCGGTATTCCTTCTGTTTATTACGGTAGCGAATGGGAAATCAGGGGAATTAAGGAAAACGGCTCCGACAATGCCTTACGCCCATATATTGATATAGAAAAAAGGTCAGCCTACAGCACATGGCTGACAGAGCATATCAATAAATTAATATCATTAAGGCGGAATGAAAAAACATTAAAATACGGCAATTATAAGAATATCTATCTGGAATATAACCGTCCTTTTGTCTTTGCGCGTTCTTTGGAAAATGAGCGGATATTTGTGGCTGTTAATATCGCTGACAGCAATGAAACAGTTAATTTAAGCGCTCATAGCAATCGTGGTTTCTTTGACATTTTACATGGAGAGCGTATCAATAATAATCATCACATTGAGATAAAACCATACGGCGTACGGATTCTGAAAGAAGATAATTATTAATTGTTTTTCATTATTGGAGTGAAACATTCAACGTCATCTTTCTCAAATTTCCTAAAATTCAATCCGCCGAAATTCTCCATTTTTACTCCTTTTTCTAAAACATTTTCGATTTCTTTGGACTATACCTTAAAATCAAGTTGTTTCATAAAACCTCAAAAAATATTACAATTTTTAAAATACCATATTGCATAAATCAAAAATTAACATTTTTAATCATTTTTTAAAAATTCCTGTATTTTCATATATTATTTCTCAACAATTTCAAAATTCTTACGTATAATCCGATTTTAACGTAATTATCGCAGAATTTTCAGAAAATACCATTTAAAATAGGATTGACATTTTATTATAAGATTGTTTTAATAATAATACAGGAAATTTACATAAAAAATATTCTTAAAAGGCAGTATAATATATATGTTTGGAAAATTGGTAAAAATAAATTGTTTTTCAAAAAACAAAATATTAAAAAATATAGCCCGCAATTTATTGGAGAAATTATATTGTTGTGAAATTAATTGCATGGAAATAGATAAAAGCATATTATTCGCCCATCATGCCCGCGGATGTACAATTATTGCTTCAAAAATATGTGAAAATGTTGTAATTCTTCAGAATGTAACAATCGGCTCAAATTTAAAATTTAATAAAAAAAACAACGAATGGGAAAATGTCGGTAATCCGATTATTTGTAAAAATGTAGTTATTGCTGACGGCGCAAAAATATTTGGTCCGATAGTAATCGGTGAAAATACCGTTGTATCGGCAGGCGCAATAATTACAAAAGATATACCTGCAAACAGCATAGCTTACGGTGTTAATAAGTTTAGGCCTAAAGATAGCAATTATGAATTATTATTTTATGGAAATATGATAAATTTTGAAAAAATTATAGAGGCAAATAAAATATTAATTGAGAAATTTAATAAATAAGTTAGAGGAATGGTTATAAATGGAAGAGAAAGACTTAAATATTCGATATGCTAAAAGCGAAGATAATTATTGGCTAATTGAACATGATAAACATATTCCGGAAAATATAGTAAAAAATAAAATTGAAAATATGGAATTTTTTGTTGCTGAAAATAATGGAAAAATAGTTGGCTGGTTAAGGTATAATTTATTTTGGGATAATGTACCATTTATGAACATGATATATTTCCTGGAGGAATACAGGAAATCGGGTATAGGGACAAAATTAATTAAATATTGGGAAAAAGAAATGAAACAAAAAGGGTATAATAATGTATTAACATCAACTCAATCAAATGAAGAAGCACAACATTTTTATAGAAAAATGGGATATAAAGAAATAGGCGGATTCAAATATTTTAATGATCCTTATGAAATTATATTTCAAAAAATATTTTGATAAATAATCAGGAAATATAAAGTACGGAATGACGGCACATAATCGAATTTAGGTGAAAGCTTTTGAGACTTAATACAGTAAAGATATTAAGAGGCATATTTTATAAAATATTATTATAATTGACAAAAAACTTTTATAATGTTATTATATCAAAATGAAGTTTAATTTTACCGTTTTTATACTTTTTATTTTCTCTTATATTGTTTTTGCTAATGATAATGATTTATTAAATGAATATAAATTGTTGTATTCTGATATTTCGAATGTAAAAACAGTAAGTTATAAATCATATTTTAATAATGAATATAATATGGCTTTTGAAAATATAAATGTATCTCAAGGAGCTTTATTTATTACTGAAGTACCTTCAAATATTGCCATCGTTGGAGAGGGTTATTTTAAAATTAGACTTGAAAATGATTTAGTAGGTTGGACAAGGGCGGGTTTCTTCCTTTTTGATAGTAATGGTAATGTTATTGTAAATAAACGATATTTTTTGTATGATAATATAAATTTTCAGGGAGTTTATATTCCACAAACACTTAAAATAACAAATGACGGTAATATATATATAAGCATAATTGAGGAAAAAGATAATATTGTAGAAATATATGCGGGGAAGCTTTTAATTTATAATATTCCTAGTGAATTGTTAGTCAGGTTTAGTGATATAATATATGTAATAAAGGACGACGCGAAATATAATGAAGAATTATCTGATTCAAATGTATTTCAATGTGCTTTGGAAACAAGCAATGTTCCTTTATTGCCTGTGATCTTGCGAATGTTCTATATTTTGTCTGTAATAAATGAAAATTATATTTCAAACATTGAATTAAAAAAAGAATTATTGAGAATACAAATAGAAAGAATAGCTAATAATTATTTACTGGATGAAAATCTTGATTATTTATATAGCATTTTACCATATTTAAAATATGATTTTTAAAATAAAAAGCAAAAAACCAGCGTATATATAAAAGTTAGGCGAATTATATTTTAATTTGTATGTAAAATTTCCTTATACTTGACAAAATATATAAAAAATGAAATAATAACAAAATATGCTACGAAAGGCGGATATTAATGATATTGAAAGAATAAAAGAATTATACTTAATTCTTGATAAGGATGCAGAACTACATCAACCTGAACATTTTATATGCCATGAACGGCCAAAAGAATATATAGAAGAAATAATCAAAAGTGATAACTCTGATTTTTTGTTAATTGAAAATGAAAATAAATATGTTATTGGTTTTTCATTAGTTTATGAAAAAGAATCTTCAAATATAAGTTTATTAAAGAAACAAAAATATCTATATATACAAGATTTTATAATTGATAACAAATCTAGAAGAAAAGGATTTGGCAAAATATTGTTAGATAAATCAAAGGAATGGGGTAAGATAAGAGGATTAGAGTTCCTGCGTTTAAGCTGTTTCCCCAAAAATGAAATTGGAATTAATTTTTATAAAAAAAATGGAATGATTGTAATGATGGAAACATTGGAATGTGAATTATAAAATAAAAGTATGTTATTATATTAAGTTTTTATTTTACCCATTTTTCGCCCCATAAATACATTTCCATAATAATTTTTTTTAATTCTTCTCCTTTTTCAGTTAAGGAGTATTCAACCGTTGCGGGAACGGTGGCAAATATTTTTCTGTTAATGAGTTTGTTTTCTTCCAATGAACGCAAACTAACAGTAAGGGATTTGGCGTTAATGTTGTGAAGAAGCCGCCTTAATTCGCCGAATCTTTTTTTACCGGAAAAAAGATTTTTCAGAATGAGAAATCCCCATTTACCGCCGATTACATTGAGCGTTTTTTCTACACAACATTCCACAGTTCCGCAGGTTTCCGCAAAAATTTCCTGTTCTTTTGCTTTTGTAACCATTTTATCACCTACTTTCTAAAAGTAACTTGTATTACCATAAGGTAACAATATGAAATATATGTAATTACTTGCAATATTAAATCAGTAATAGTATATTGTCAACGTGATATATCACGCATGTTCTATGAAAAATTTTACATATTGGAGGTAATAAATCATGAACAAAAGCTTTTTGGATTTAGCAAAAAGTCGGTATTCAGTACGAAAGTACGTGAATAGAACAGTTGAAGCGGAAAAATTAAACGCTATTTTGGAAGCAGGGCGCATTGCGCCTACGGCGGCCAATCAACAACCTTGTATATTCCTTGTTCTCAATAACGAGGAAGCAATCGAAAAACTTTGTAAGGCTTGCAGGCCGCACGGCGCTCCTCTTGCAATTGTTATTTGTGCGGATAAAACCCGCGCATGGGTACGCCCGTTTGATAAAGCCAATATGGGCGAGATTGACAGCACAATAGCCGCCGACCATATAATGATGTGCGCTCAAGATTTAGGGCTTTCTTCATGTTGGATAACATATTTTGATCCTAAGATTGTCCGTAAAGAATTTAACATACCCGATGATATTATACCTTTCAATATCCTTGTTATTGGTTATGGTGCGGACGAACCGCAATCCCCTGATCGCCATGCACAAACACGGAAACCGCTTGATTCTATAGTCAGGTATTCATCATTTTAGATTTGTTATAGTAAAGGTGTTTAACATAATGCCTTTACTATGCATGTATAATTTAATAAAATGTGAGTTATTGGAGTATGGTTGTTTTATGGTTGCCGAAAAATATATTAAGTTTATCCCGCACTTAACCAAGCGTGAACTGGAAGTTATCGAAGCGGTGCTGGCAGGATCATTAAGATATAAATCCATTGCCTCATCGCTGAATATCTCGGTTAATACCGTAAAAACTCATCTTAGGAAAATTTATCTGACTGTTGAGGTTAATAATATTGAAGCCCTCGCGACTCTTTTTCACGGATATTCCCAGAATAAAGCGGAGATTACCCCCCAATCACCCTTGAAAATATCAAAATCACCCCAAATAGGCGATATGAAACAGCATATTTTTGCCGTTATACTTTATAACATCATACATTCAGGAGGCAAAAATATGCAAAATTTTAAATCTTTAAAAGTACGAACAGGATTCATTATCTCCTTGATTTCAGTTATTGCTCTGGTTATAGGCTTCGCAGCTATAAAACTTTTTTCAGGAAACCGGCAAACCGACATTTTAAATAACTTTAATTTTGCCGTAGATGGAACATCTGAGGGCATTAAGCTGTCAATAAAAAATATTCCGGAAGATGCATATTCATTGTTTATAAATATTATAGATATTACAGATGGTCAGGAAGATGAGGCATTAAGTACGAATGTATATATTTGGGATAATGACTTGTCTAAAAACGAATTGTCAAAATTAAAACAAACAGGATATTTAATTTGCCCCTTTGTTAAAAAAGGCAATAAATACCTTGTTAACATTGCCGTTTACACTGTGGAAGATTATAAAAATAATTTCGATACGGTCAGAGATAATTATTTGACTCGTTCCGCAAGTGTAATAGCAGGCGGAGGTATTTATCTGACAAATAGCCCAACTCTCAATTTTACCGATAATAATACAACCGTTACGTTATCTGAAACACCGAAATTTTCCGGCGATGTTATATTTTCATCGGAAGGACCATTCCAATTTACTAATTTTGTAATATTGGGTGATAAGCAATATGGCGGAGGCATTTCCCATTGGAACGAATTAGTCTATCCTGCAAGAGAAGTGCTTAGCGGCACACAAGAACATTTTGGGTTTACGGGCAATTTTCCTGTAAATGCTTCATTGAAGTGCTATTTACTCAATGATAACTATGAATGGGCTGTTGGTGTAGCTCAAGCCAATGAAAATGCGATAATGACTTTTAATTGAAAATATTTGTATATAAGCAAACTAAACATCATATTAAAGTAATTATATGACGATTTCTACAAGTATTTGTCTTGATAAGAAACATTAAAAAGAGGTATAAAAAATGAAATTGAAGACGATGAAATAGATAATATATCCGTTAAAAAGCAAATGTATTGGATAAATATAGAATAAAAAAAATAATAAACCTGTGTTTAAATAAGAAATATTATTGACGAAATGATATAAATAAAGTATTATAAAAGATAAATATTATGAAAAATATATTATGTACAGGATTTAAGGGGAAATTAAATTCTTCAAATATTCTATTGGATAATATTATTAAAAATAATAAAATTGATTACCTGTATATAGAAAATGATTTTAATAAAAGTGAAATTCAATTAACTGAGAAAATAAAAAGTAATAAATACGATTTTATTTTCTCGTTTGGACAAAAACCAATAATAAAATCAATATATATTGAAAAAACAGGAACAAATGAATTAATAAAAACGGAAACAAATTTTAACTATATTGAATTAAAAAGTTTTCTGGAAAAATATTATAAAGTAAAAATATCAGAAAATGCCGGAAATTATTTGTGTAATAATATTTATTTTAAGGGGCTTAATTATATATATAATAATAACTTAAAAGCAAAAATGGTATTTATACATATACCAAAAATAAATAATATAGATATAAAACATTTTTCCAAAATAGTAATTGAATATTTTGAAGAGATAATGAAAGAATAGATAATAATATATAAAGAGGTAAAATAATGGATTTGGATAAAATAAAAGAACAATTTAATTACATTGCAGAAAAATATGACAATCATAGAAAATGCTTTATCCCATGTTTTGATGATTTCTACATAAGATCGGTCTCATTATTAAAATGTTATAAAAATAATTTTATAAATATTGTTGATTTAGGAGCCGGTACTGGTATATTAACAAAAATAATTTATGATATGTATCCTAATGCCAATTATACGTTAATTGATATTTCAAAAGATATGCTGAAAATCGCTAAAGAGCGGTTTAAAGGAATAGATAATTTTAATTTTTTGGAATATAATTATATTGAGGATATTCCTGTAAATAATTGCGATTTGATATGTTCCGCATTGTCTATACATCATTTAGACGAAAAAGAAAAATTGTATAAAAATATATATTCAAAATTGAATAAAAACGGATGTTTCATAAATTTAGATCAATTTATTTCAAAATCCGAAAAAATAAATAATTTATATAATTCTTGGTGGTATGATTATATAAACAATAGCGGGATAACACCCGAAGAAAAAGAAGCATGGCAGGAAAGAAAAAAATTAGATAAAGAAATTTCAATAGATGAAACTAAAATATTATTGGGAAAAAGCGGTTTTGAAAATATTGAGTATATATATAATTTTATGAAATTCGGAGTAATAATTGCAATAAAATAAAAATTATATAAAAATGGATGCATTACGCTTTAATATAGTTATGCGCCATTTATCCCAAATTTATCTGGAAATTATTCAAGAACATATAGACAGTTATTAAAAATATATGTAAAATAATTCATTGTAATGAAATAAGGATTATTATTTCAGATTTTTGAATAATTCGGTAAAGAGGTTGTTATGTTATTATGGAATTTTCAAGTTGGATGTACTAAATATTCGACAGGTTGTATAAATTGTTATGCCGAAGCGTCCTACAAAAGATATAACAGGGATTTTTCTGTCGTACGAAAAACAGGTGCATTAAATTCAATTAAGAGCAAAAAGAAATATCCGTCAGGAGAAGATATTTGGGTATGTAACAGTAGTGATTTCTTTCATGAAGCGTCCGATGAGTGGAGAGGCGAAATATGGACTATGATTAAGTCAAGACCAGATTTACGTTTTATGATAGTAACAAAACGTATAGACAGATTTTTACAGTCCGCCCCAACTGATTGGAATGAAGGATACGACAATGTATGGATATGTTGCACAGCCGAAGATCAGATCAACGCTGATAAACGTTTACCTTTATTCAATGATATGCCGGTTAAACATAAAATGATAATGGTCGAGCCATTGTTCAGCTGTGTGGATATATCAAAATATCTTGCAACAGGACAATATGTACAGGTAGTTTCAGGCGGCGAGTGCAGTAATACTAAGAATTGCAGGCTGACACGTTGGAGCGATGTTATGTTTTTGCGTGAACAATGTATGCAATATAATGTTGATTTTATTTTTGAGAGAATAGGGACAAAATGGATTGGTAAAGACAATGATGAAAAGAAAGGTTATACCTATACCCGCAGTCAAGGAGTACAAGTTATTGAGGCTGAAAAACTCAGTCTGAATTTCAAAACAGGAAACCCCGATACATTTTCATTACCAATGAAATTTGGATATGAAAAAACAAAGAAATAATTATAATTTTCTTGAAGGCTATAATTTTTTAAATGTGTTATTACGTGATATTAATGTTAGAGGAAATAATATGATTAATAAAATAAATTTGAAAAAAACTGTTGATAGTGCTTTAGATTTATTTCAATATATCGGGATTGGCAAATTAAATGACCATGTTCTTAATGTATTACAAGCTGAAAATCGCACATTGGATTTTCATGTTCATGAAAAATCTGATGAGTTATTTTATGTTATTGAAGGTACATTTGAAATGAAATTGGATAATGGCATTATATTAATGGAACAAGGAGATATAATAATAATTCCAAAAGGGATACGTCATAGACCTATATGTAAATCATTAGTAAAATGTTTATTAATTGAACTTGATGGTACATTGAATAATGAAAATACCGGAGGAACATATAAAAAAGTAACAACATATTGAAAGGTAACATCGCCGATGGTAAATGTGCAGGTGGAGTCCGTCCGGCTTTGTGTTTAAAATTGTAATCAAAATTTTATATTTAAAAAATGATGAAAAATGTTCATTTTTTGTTTTCGGATTATGATATAACACAAAATACGCCTCTATGGGCAATATAATTTTAATATTTAGGAGAAATTACAGATGAGTGAGTACGAAGAAGGGTTAAAACTACTTGAAGAAAAGTTTGGAAATGGCAAAGACAACGCTGTCTCGCTTGCGACTATCGCTCAGGAGCCGAACGCTGACAGACCTCAACCTGTTGTACGTGATGTGGATGCATACTATGAGAACGAAACTTTTTATGTTACAACATACGCCAAATCAAACAAGATGCAGCAAATTGCTAAAAACCCTGCCGTTTCAATTGCGGTTTGCTTGGAATGGTTTACAGCAATTGGAATCGGCGAAAATCTCGGTTGGGTATTAGACCCGAAAAACGCCGAAATAAGGACTAAACTCCGTAAAGCTTTTGCGCAATGGTACGACATGGCAAACAATGAAAAAGACGTAAATTGCTGTATTTTGGCAATTCATCTTACAAAAGGAACGTTAAACATAAACCATTGGGAAAAATTATATCACATGGATTTTTTGAATAAGAAAGTAATGGAGAACGGAGGAGTTTCTTAAGCTGAGGAAAATTTATAAAAACAATGCGGTTACAGTCAACTTAACGTTACTAATGAAGGTTTTATGGAATTTATAGACGCTAAAACGATTGTAACCAGCGGTAAGATTAATAATTATTACTTGCAATTTGATTATGTAATGAATATATATCGAGGCTGCAATCATGGCTGCATATATTGTTTTGCCAGAAGTAATTATTATGAAAAGACTGATAATTTTGCAAACATAAGGGCAAAGAAAGACGCTCTGCGGATAGTTCGTGATGATCTCCTCAAAAAGAAAAAAAACGGTGTTATAATAACAAGCAGTATGTCAGACCCGTATAATCCCGAGGAAAAGGAACATAAACTGACAAGAAACGCTTTGGAATTAATCAACGCATACAGATTTGGAATATGCATTATCACGAAAAGCGATTTGGTAACGAGGGATACGGATATTTTATTGGATATAAAAGAACATTCCCCTTCAACCGTTAATTTTTCCATTACCTGCTCGGATGATGATCTTTGCGGTAAAGTGGAACCGTTTGTGTCAACAACAACGGAAAGATTTAGGGCGATAGAACATTTAGCGAAAAAAGGTATAATTACAGGCGTACTTATTGATCCTGTTATTCCATATATCACAGATACAAAAGATAATATTCAAGAACTTGTAAAAAAGGCAAAAAGCCACGGCTCTAAATATGTCTATATCTCGACTCTGGTTACAATGGCTGATATACAACGTGATTATTTTTTTCAGGAAGCCGAAAAACATTTACCCGGAATTTCAGATAAATATAAAGCGAGGTTTAAAAATTATTATCGCTGCCGTTCTCCTAACGCCAAAAAATTGTGGAATGTGTTTGTAGAAGCATGCGAGAAGGAAGGAATAAATTATGATATGAGGGCGGCTAACCAAATGATAAAGCGAGATTATGGTATTTTTTCAACAACAAAACAACAGGAATTGCCATTATGAGAAATTTACAGATAAAAGTTGTCTGTCCGGATAATAAAGATTTATTGACATTAATAAATGAACTGGATGAAGAATTACTGATAAGGTATCCGAAAGAAGGAATATTTACGCTAGACTTCAATCAAACAAAAATCAATACCGCAACTTTTGTTGTCGCCTATTCAAACAATATACCTGTTGGCTGCGTTGCTATCCTTCCCATGAGCCGAGAGTGTGTAGAGCTAAAAAGATTCTTTGTCAAAAAAGCTCATAGAGGAAAAGGAATTGCCTCAGAGATTTTATTATTTATGGAAAGTGAAATCAAGAGACAAGGTTATAGCGTTATAAAGCTTGAAACCGGACCTTACCAACCGGAATCACTGCATTTGTATAAGAAATTCGGATTTTTTGAAATTGAAAAGTTTGGAGAGTACATAAACAGCAAGTACAGTATTTGTCTTGAAAAGAAACTTTAATTTAAAAAATGTATATTTTATTAAAAGTATAAAAATAATTTAAAATTTTGCATAAAAACAATTATGCACAAGTATTTTGAATTGGTTAAGGAAAAATGATTAAATATATTTATTAATATTCTTTTATATATTATAATACATAAATAAAAGGAGATATATATGGTTGATAAAATAATCCTGCAAAATAGCTCAGGTGCTTTTTTAATGAATAATGATAAATATTTACTTATGCTGCGTTCTCCTACTAGGGAAATAGCCCCAAACATTTGGAGTTTAGTTGGCGGGCACATGGAAAATAATGAAATAAATGACCCAATGGAAACTTGTTTTCGTGAAATTATGGAAGAAACCGGAATTCAAAGAGAAAATATTTTTGACTTAAAATTACGGTATATAATAATTCGGCAATATAAAAATATTGTGAGACAAAATTATATATATTTTGGAAAAACAAATATAACAGAAGTATTTGATACAGAAGAAGGAACATTACATTGGATACAAGAAAAAGAATTGTTAAATAAAGTGTATACAAAAACATATACAGAAATGATGAAACATTATATAGAAACACCTGATCCGATGGAAAGAATTATTGTAGGAATAGCCGGAAAGCACAAGAATAAATTAAAAATGGATTGGTCAATATTGGAAGATTTTGAATAAGATATAAAAAGTAAAAAACCATCGCCTAACGAGGTCTAATTACGCATCGTTTCTAAGGCGGCTCGGGCTACGGAAATATTCAGTCGGGTTTATTCACCTTTGCAGGTTTTTTCCGCTACATTTTTGCAGTTGCCGGAAACATACAACTTCCTTTATCGCAACCGCTAAAACGTCAAATACCTAAAACGTTATGCGTAGTATTGACAAAATTAATAGGGAATAATATTAAATAAATATGGGTTGTTTTTAATAAGAAAATAATGTATAAAATCATTTATGGAAACTTTTTTACAATATTGGGGCGGTGCAGGATATTTTCTGGCAAAAGTATTACTTGTTCGTTCGGAATTTATTGAAAAAAATAGGAATTTACGTCTTATCGGATGGTTTGTTTATTTATTGGGCTTGCCCGCATGGGTTATTATCTTGGTAAGCAGGCAAAATTGGATTGCTGCATCTATTGAAACAGCCGGAATTCCCGCAATACTTCTTGGCATTGTAATGACATGGAAACAAAATAATAATCCAAATAAAATTATTGATTGGAGTATTAGAATATTTACTTGTTTAATGATATTAATTGGTATTTCATATAGTATTTATACATTTAATGGAATAAAAACATTTTCTCAAATATTGGAGATAATAATTATAACTGGGTATATACTTGACGGACACAAGTAATAATAATAGAATCATGGTATGATATATCCCATGGATTTAATTGAATTTGAAAAGGAGTTTGGGACAGAAAAATCCTGCCGTGATTATCTATTTAACT
>Ga0268262_10000249_pt1 | contig 73065 bp, 57 predicted proteins | sample TergutNc150P3_FD_190354 | JGI IMG/M metagenome (GOLD analysis project Ga0268262, IMG submission 190354) | Nasutitermes corniger P3 segment gut microbial community from laboratory colony in Florida, USA - Nc150 P3 (SPAdes) (version 2) | ecosystem: Host-associated > Arthropoda: Insects >...
AGGCTGACGCTCTATCCATATGAGCTAGTCTGTCTTGATTCAATTTATCTTTTCCATACACGTCTGTCAACAACAAAAAAAACGGGACTCAAAACTTCATGGAAGTCGAGTCCCGTATCTGTCAATGACTATTAATTTATCTTAACAATTCCGAATTGTCTTTCTTGTTCCATCTTAGAGCGATATCATTGGGACTTTCCGCGGCGATATTTCTTATGCTTCTGTTTGCGCCTAATTCAAAAAGAACAGTAATTAATTGCGGCGTACCTAATCTTGCAGTGTAGTGCAGAATAGTATTGCCGGAACTGTCCCTGGCGTTTATCGCCCTGCCGGAGAAAATAGCTCTTAAATATACCTCGCCTTTAGCAATGGCGATTTCCGCGGGCGATCTGTTGTCAGCCGCGGTTATGAATGGGTCGGCTCCCGAATCCGCGATAATCTTTGCCGCTTCAAGCATTTCATAATCAAGGGCAAGACGCAGCGGCGTTTTGCCGTTATAGTCAACCGCGTTAATTCTGGCTCCCTGATTAATTATTGTCCTTATTACATTATCATCGGCTCTTTCGTGTAACGCAACATGAAGAACAGAATTGCCGAAGTCGTCGGATATATTGATTCTGTTGTTTTCCAGAAGAGCGGATACAATCTTGGGCGATATGGTTAAAGACATTTGAAACGGAGTTCTGTTTTTTGTGTTGCGCGCGTGAATCGAAACGCCTGTTTTAAGAAGGCGGTTGATAATGTCGATTCTTTCCGATGCAACGGCGATGTGAAGCGGAGTATCTCCCCTTATGTTTCTTGTCGACGTGTCCGCGTTGCTCGCGATAAGTTTGTCTATGGAGTTTATATACGCGCCTCTTACGGCTTCCATTAACGGCGTGTTGCCGTCAATATTCTTGCTTTCAAGATTGGCTCCCTTGCTTATAAGCAGCGCTTGAATTTCCGGTAAATTAAGGGTGACTGAATCGTGTAACGGAGTGTTGCCGTTTAAGGCGTGAACATCAACGTCGATTCCCGCTGAAATTAAATATGATACCGATGTTACGGCGTTCCAGCGTACCGCGGCGTGAAGAGGCGAATTCCCCTGACTGTCGCGCGCGTTCAGGTTTGCGTTGTTGTCAACAAAAATTTTCAATGTAGAAGCGTTGTTGCTTTTTGTCGCCATAAATAACGGCGTTTGCCCTGTGGCGTTTTGGGAATCAACGGGAATACCGCTTCTTATAATCATTGTAATTGCGTTATTTAAGCCCCATTCCGCCGCGTAGTGGAGCATATTGTTTCCAAGTCCGTCTCTTGCGGTAATGGTTGTGGGATTGATTATCCATTCTCGTAAATTACTTGTTCCAAGCGCGAGGAAAAGCGGGCTTTCGCCGGCGCTGTTAAGTGAAAAAATACTTGCCCCGCGTGAAATTAAATATTCGCCGCTTTCTTTCTGGTTTGTTCTGACGGCGATGTGAAGGGCGGTATCTCCGGCTCTGTTTCTTGAATCCACAAGCGCGCGCTGATCAAGTATTCTGCCGATTTGTTCCGCGGTGGCTTTGTTATTTACAGCGCAATGAAGCATTGTATTGCCGTAACTGTCTCTCTGATTTACTGTCTCATTTGTAATTAATAAATTAAAAGTACCGTCGTTCGATTTTACCGCCAAGTCAAAGGGTGTTATGCCATTATTGTCAGCCGCGAATATTTCGGAACCTTCCGCCAATAACAGAGGAATCAACGCAATTCTGCGTTCCTGAACTGCGATATACAGCGGAGTTTTTCCGTTTATATTTCTGATATGAACGTCGCTGTCTGAATTTAACAGAAATTGTATTGATTCGGGGGAACGATTTAACATAATAGCGATATGAAGGGGAGTATCGCCGTGTTCATCGCGAAGATTGACATCGGCGCCGTTAGCGACTAACATTCCCAACACGTCTAAGTAAACATTTGCCGGAATACCCACATGAAGAGGAGTGTTTCCTTTTCCGTCTCTGGCGTTGACATCGGCTCCGTTTTTAATAAGCAAGGCGATAACGTCTTTATTTCCAACCCTTGCCGCCTCATGTAAAGCCGTAGCTCCCGAAGTGGTTTTTATGTTTAAATCGACTTTTTTATCTAAAAGGAAATAAATAAGCCCCGTATGGTTATCTATTACCGCATAATGAATGGGAGCAAGCCCTTCGTTGCGGCGGATATTGTAGTTTCCGCTGCGAACAGCAGGTCCAAAATAAGTGAAAATCTGATTATCGCAGTAACCGCCGGCTAAAATTAACTGTTCGGCTATAGAAATATGAACTTTGGAATCAGGTCTTTCGAGCGCGTAATCAACGGAATTTTTATCTTCATTATCTTTTTTATTTATAAGAACGATAGGCGTGGTAGAAATTTTAAGTATATTTGTTACGGCGCTTTCATTACCCGCGATTACCGCAATGTGAAGAATTGTTCTTCCCGATCTATCTGCAGAATTTACTGTAATTGGGTTTAAAATAGCGCTAAAAACCGCCGGAGCTTTTTCCATAGCGAGGATAGACGATATTGCGTTTTCCTCGATTGGAATAGGCTGATGAATATCAAGACCGCCTGTCGCTAAAACCTCGGCGACTTTTGCATCATTATTAGCGATACATATTCCAAGCGGAGTTTGTCCAAGATTATCGGTAACATTGGGGTTAGCTCCCAATGATATAAAAAAAGCCGCAAGCTGGGCGTCTTTTTTTTCCGCCGCGTAATGAAGCGGCGATTTCCCATCCGGGTCAACCGCATTTATATCGACTTCGCTAAGGAAGTGATTACGCGCGTTCTCATCCCCGCTTTGCAATAAATCCCAGACATCAACAGGCTTTTTTGAAGTGCTTTTACAACCGCTAATAAGCAGTAAAACAACCGCTAAACCGACAAAAAACAAACGAAAAAATGGTACCTTTTTCATACTTATATAATCGGCATATTAAATTCATCAATTAAGGGGAGAATAGAGGGGGAAAGGGGATTTTAGGTTAACCGCTATGCGCCGTCGTTACTTGCGAGTTTTCGATCTTGCCGTGGCGGATACCTTGTACCAGATAGTCGCTGGCTTTAGTCTGCCAGCCTTTACCTATCGCTCGCAGTTTTTCTACATCAGAACTTGGTATACGGAACGATACCACGACTTTCTTATCTTCTACTTTAGGTCGACCTTGCCGATTAATATATTTTTTGAAAGCCGCAAAACCACGAGCAACAACCTTTCCGTCAGGATTTGGATCTTCGTTGAATTCCGGCGCGGCGGCAAGAGTGGTTTTCAACTCTTTTATTTCTTTTTTATAATTCTTTTTTATTTCTTGTCCCGTCATGGTTTTTGGTTTTTCCATAATGTTTCTCCCACTGGTTTTTGTGCATTTTGAATATGGTTATAAGGTGTATTTTCCCTTCCCGCAACGTAAAACACAGACACAAACGCTCGCCTTCTACCATTCCGTAAGCAAGAAATCTTTCCTCACCGTAACTCTGCCGATTATCCTGCTCAATTACCACATTTGGATCAGCGAGAACTTGAGGACCGGTAATGACTATATCATACCGCGAGTAGCAAGAATTTCCTGCCGCTTACCCTCAAACCACTCATATTCAATCTTCACATATTTATTGTAATACATTTACAGTAAATAGTCACGCTATAAATTGGGAATTATCAGTAACAAAGAGACGTATTAACTTCTGCGGCCTAGAAGACTTGAACTTCCATGGCTCTCGCCACTAGCACCTCAAGCTAGCGTGTCTACCAGTTCCACCAAGGCCGCGATTTACTCTTTTTTATCAAAATTCGGGGTTTTTGTCAATCTTGTAATAGACAAATCGCCGGTATAATACTAGTATTGTATTGGGAGGGGATATGAAAAAAAGAGCTCTTTTAAGCGTTTTTTACAAAGACGGTCTTATCGATTTAGCTTCATTCTTAAACAATAACGGCTGGGAAATTATTTCGACGGGCGGCACTTCCAAGTTTTTACAGGAAAATAAAATACCCGTTATCGATGTTTCCTCTGTTACCGGTTTTCCCGAATGTCTGGACGGAAGGGTAAAAACTATGCATCCGGCTATCCTTGCGGGGATTTTGGCGCGGCGCGGCGTGCAAAGCCATGTCGATACCCTGAAAGAATTAAAAATCGAAACTATCGATCTTGTCTGCGTCAACCTTTATCCGTTTTTCGAGAAGGTGCAGGCGGGGCTTTCCCTTGAAGAAACAATTGAATTTATCGATATCGGCGGACCTACTATGCTTCGTTCCTCCGCCAAAAATTTTAACGATGTGATCGTTTTAACCGACCCTGCCGATTATGCCGAAGTTACGGCAGGCATTAAAGCCGGAAATGTTCCGCTTGAGTTAAAGAAGCGGCTTGCCGGCAAAGTTTTCGATTTAACGTCGGCTTATGACGCCGCTATCGCCCGTTATCTGCTTGATGAAGAATATCCGACGTATTTGCCCATATCTCTTAAAAAAGGACAGGCTTTGCGTTACGGTGAAAACGGACATCAATCCGCCGCTTTGTACTTAAATACCGACCGCCCCGGCGTTTTAAGCGGTATGGAACAACTGAACGGCAAGGAACTTGGCTACAATAACATAAAAGACCTTGATATAGCTTGGAAAGCCGTGTGCGCTTTCGGGCTTGAAAGCGACGGAACAGAACCGATAGGGGAAGCTGATGTCCGCCGTCTTGTTCCTTCGGCGGCAAGCGGCAAAGAAGTTTGCTGTGTAGCAATTAAACACAACACACCCTGCGGCATTGCGCTTGCGGATAACCAGTTAGACGCATATCATAAAGTTTTTGCCTGCGATTCCACGTCAATATTCGGCGGAATAGTGGCGTTTAACGTTAAGGTAGAAGAGGCGGTCGCTTTAAGGCTGGGCGAATTGTTTTTGGAAGTTGTCGTAGCTCCCGATTTTGACGACGGCGCTCTTGAAGTATTAAAAAAGAAAAAAAATCTGCGCATTATAAGAATGAAAAAAGCGCCGAAAGAAAAGCATGAATACGTCGCCGTTGACGGCGGCATTTTGGTTCAGCAGAGCGACCGCACATTGCTTGAAAAATGGGAAGTAGTAACAAAAGCCGCTCCGCAGGAAAGAGACTTAAAAGACATGGTCTTTGGAATGAGGGCAGTAACCTTTGTAAAATCGAACGCGATTTTAATCGTAAAAGAGCAATCCGCGACGGGCATTGGCGGCGGACAGGTAAATCGCATCTGGCCCGCAAAGCAGTCTTTGGAAAGAAGCGCCGACGCCTTGAAAGCGGCGTCTGAAGAAACGGCGGACACAGGCGGCAGTCCCTGGAACGACAATCTTCCCGCGAGAGTTTTAGCATCCGACGCCTTTTTCCCATTCGCCGACATTGTCGAAGAGGCGGCGAAAGCGGGAATTAAAGCGATAATACAGCCGGGCGGCTCTGTAAACGACAAACTTTCAATCGAAGCGTGTGATAATCACGGGATAACTATGGTCTTTACAGGGACTAGGCATTTTAAACATTAAGAAATCCTTTGTGAACGGTTAAGTTTGTAAAGTTATCAACGATAATAACCCGCTTGGCGCGTAAGGGTCATATCTTTTTCTTTTATTAAAGTCTCCTCCGGCAATATAGCGGACGTTATCATTATAACAACCTTCAAAAGCTTCATTTGCCAGTGATGGAATTTGTGGTTCCGATACTTTTTTATTTTTTTAGATAGTTTACGGCTTAATATAACTAACCCTATTTTCACATATATTAAAATAATAAATTTTTTATAAGACGGCAATCAAAAAATCTTTAAAATTTCTCATTTTTCAGTCAAGCATGGAGTACACAGCTATATCAATGATAAAAAATGGTTGTTAACAGGGTTTGAGCGCAATGAAAAAAAAGAAGCCGCCGAAGTCATACAGACGGTTATCGCTCAATATGACCATTCACTTGAATTCTCCGGCTTCCGAAATCTTGTCTTGGTTTTTGTTAAAAAATTAAAAGTGTTTTAATAATTTTTTAAAAGAATTCTACCACGAACAACGACAAGATTTCGGAGTATAAGTTCGTGTGGTTCGTGGTAAAATTCTTCTCTTAGGGACGTTTCCCCGCAAGAGCGATTAACTCCTTCGTAGGTTCAAACATCTTGGAAATAGTCGCGGGAAGGTGCAAAATAGACGCCCAGCAGATGCGCTCGTAGTCTTCGCGTTTCAGGCGTTTGTGGTTTATGTTGATAAGAAAATCAGCGTATGAATTGCGAAGGGCGGCTTCAAGACAAACCTGTATGTACTCGTTATCTTTTAAGAAACTGTCTTTGATATATTTAAGAGCGTTTGGTTTTTCGGACACCGCCGCCATGCAGTATTTAAAATAAACTTCGCTGTTAATTGATTCAAAATAATTAAGGGTGCGCAATTTCTTAACGGGAAGCCTGTGACCCTGTCCGCTGCATATAAATTCAATTTTTTGACCGCTTTTATACATAGCGCTTAGTTTTTGTTTTATGGCGTTTATATCTTGCTGTTTAAAAAAGTTTTCTTCGATATTAAGAACGGCAAGCTTCGGCAGGGTAAAAATACTGTTTGGAAGTTTTTCCAGCATATTGTCGTAAATATGAAGCGTTGTCAGATTTTTAAGATCCCCTATTTTATCCTCTATTGCGGTGATTCCGGTCGCTCCTATTTCCAGCGCTGTAAGATTGGTTAAGGTAAACAGAGACGGCGGAAGTTTTCGGATAAAATTGCCGGCAAATGAAAAGAAATTTAATCCTTTCAAGTTGCCGAATATGTCGGGCAATTCGTCTATTTTGAATTCACTGCCCATGATGCCGAGTCTTTCAAGATTTTTTAAAGACGCTATCGAATCAAAAATATTTCCCTCTACAAGCAAATGCCGCAGTTCCAATTTTTTAAGCTGTGTAATTTTTGCAAGCTCGCTATGTTTTTTAATTGTAAAACAGGAAAGCGTAAGGGATTCAAGCGCTTTGCATGAAGAAAGTATACGCGCTGTCTGGTCAAAATCCAAAATTTTATAGTTCTTGTAAACATTATCAACCATATTGAAACTTTTTAACGTAGGATGATTTAAAAAAGAGTCAGGCAGATTTAACGCGACGCCTTTATCGTATTTAATTGACAATGACAACGTTTCAAGTTTGTTTAAATTCTTTAAATCTCTTAAAAAAGCCGACGGGGAATAGATGTCGATTAAAAGAATTTTAAGTTCGCTTAATGACGATATTTCCTTGGGAAACCCCCAACTCTCATTAATTCTGATGTGCAGTTTTTCCAGTTTTACCGCTTTTGCAAGTCCCTCGGGCGGTTTGGGAATTTCTTTGCAGCAGCAGGAGAGTACGCGCAGGGCGGGCAGAGCAAATATAAAGTCGGGAATTTTTGTGATTTTAGTGTGCGAAATATTCAGCTCTTCAATAAGTTTACATTCTTTTATAATATCAGGAATTTCCGTCAGGGCTTGCTGATTATTCAGGTTTAATTTTTTGACAGTATCCTTTACCTTGGAAATACGCTCGATAATATCGTTCAAGTCTTTGCAGAGTACGCCGTCAGACTCTATTTCAAAGAAATCGTCCGCGCTTTGCCAGTGGAGGTCTAATTCTTCTTGCGGGGATAAAGCCATATATACTATTAAACCATTCTATTGGCAAAAAGTCAATGTTGTACTACAGTAGTAAAAATGGGGGATTTTATGATTGAGCTTTTCAAAAGCGGAGCCTATGTAGTAAAAGGCGCTCAAATAATAGCAGATGACGGCGCCGCCGAGGCAAAACTGAGGCAAAATGGCGTAACAGCGTCCAAAGAGCAGGCGCAAAAGGGGACGATCTCCTACGGTATTTTATCCGCTCATAATTCAGGCGACGACCGTAACCTGCGCCTGAAATTCGATTCCCTTGCCTCCCATGACATTACCTATGTGGGGATAATTCAGACCGCCCGCGCAAGCGGAATGGACAAGTTTCCCATGCCCTATGTGCTGACTAACTGCCACAACAGCCTGTGCGCGGTAGGGGGAACGATTAATCAGGATGATCATGTTTTCGCCCTTAGCGCCGCGAAAAAATACGGGGGTATTTATGTGCCGCCGCACCTTGCAGTTATCCACAGTTTTAACCGCGAAATGATGGCGGGCTGCGGCAGAATGATTCTCGGCTCGGACAGCCACACCCGTTACGGCGCGCTGGGAACAATGGCGGTCGGCGAAGGCGGCGGAGAACTCGCGAAGCAGTTAGTGAACAGAACCTACGACATGGCGTATCCGCAGGTGGTGGGAATTTACCTTGAGGGTGAGACAGCGAAGGGAGTAGGACCGCAGGATGTCGCGCTTGCGATAATCGGAGAAGTTTTTAATAACGGCTATGTAAAAAACAAGGTGATGGAATTTATCGGGGACGGAGTCGATAAACTGCCGATAGATTTCCGCAACGGAATAGACGTAATGACAACCGAGACAGCCTGCTGGTCTTCGATATGGAAAACCGACGACAATGTAAAAACATATCTTAAAGAGCGGGGCAGGGGAGGCGATTACAAGGAGCTGACGCCCGCCGTCGTAGCCTACTATGACGGATTTATCAAGATTGATTTATCAAAAATTGAGCCGTGTATAGCTCTGCCTTTCCATCCAAGTAACGTATACACAATTAAAGAATTGCAAAAAAACGCGAAAGATATTTTCGCGAAAATAGAAAAAGAAAATAAAGAGACCGGTCTTAACCTGAACCTTGGCGTTAAATGCTATGACGGCGGAATATGGGCGGATCAGGCGGTAATTGCCGGTTGTTCAGGCGGGATTTTTTCCAACATCATGGCGGCGGCGGATATATTGAAGGGACACTCAACGGGAAACGGCAATTTTTCCCTGAGCGTGTACCCCGAAAGCCAGCCTACATATCTTGAGTTGGTAAAAAACGGCGCGGTGGAAACATTTATGAAAACGGGCGCGCTTGTGCGGGAAGCCTTCTGTGGACCGTGTTTCGGCGCGGGAGATACGCCCGCAAATAACGAGCTTTCCATCCGCCACGTTACGCGCAATTTCCCGAACCGCGAAGGTTCAAAGCCCAATGACGGGCAGATTGCCTCTGTCGCGCTTATGGACGCGCGTTCAATAGCCGCGACGGCGGTTAACGGCGGAAAAATTACAGCCGCCACGGAAATAAACGCTAAATACGGCAAATACAAGTTCTTTTTTGACAAGAGCATATATGAAAAGCGCGTATACAACGGCGTGGGAAGCTCAAACCCGCAGGCGGAATTGACTTTCGGTCCGAATATCAAAGACTGGCCAAAGATGCCCGCTCTGCCTGAGAACCTTTTAATAAAAGTGGTAAGTTTTATTACAGACTCTGTTACCACCACCGATGAACTTATCCCGTCCGGGGAAACTTCATCATACCGCTCAAATCCATTGAAGCTGGCGGAATTTACTTTAAGCCGTAAAGACCCCGCATACGTTAAGCGGGCAAAAGATGTTCAGTCTCTTGAAGAGCAAAGGGGCAAAGGCGGCGCGGACGGCGAATTGGAAAAAATACTGAAAAAAATACAGGGCATTGCGGGTTGTTCCGGGATAGGTCTTGCGAATATCGGCATAGGAAGCGCCATTTTTGCCCGCAAACCCGGGGACGGCTCCGCAAGAGAGCAAGCCGCTTCCTGCCAGCGCGTACTTGGCGCGTCCGCTAACCTCGCTCTTGAATACGCTACAAAGCGGTATAGATCAAACCTTATCAACTGGGGAATATTACCCTTCCTTGTTACAGACGAAGGCGCTTTTTCAAACGGCGATTATATTTTCTTTCCCGCCGTTAAATCCGCGGTTCAAGAAAAGAAAGAACAAATATCAGGATTCGTGTTAGGTGAAACTGCAAAAGAAATAAAAACCGCTCTGGGTGAACTTACCGACGCTGAAAGGCAGATACTGACAGATGGTTGTTTGATAAATTATTACGCCAAAAAATAGTTTTTTTAAATAAATTCCGCTTATACTATAAAAAATAGACGTTAAATACAGAAAAGTGTGTCAAAATGACACACTTTTCTGTATTTTCAACCTAATAAGCCTAATATATTGACTAAAATTTTCATTTTTCGTATTATTTTATAGAAAGTTTAATTTGAAACCCACAATGGGGTGGTGTTTAGCGCGAGGCGTTTAATCGTGCCGGGCACCGCCCTTTTGTTTGTTTATATTAGGGAATTAAAATTTTTAATTCCAAAAAAAATTTTAGGAGGCTCTAAATTTATGAGGCAGGTAGCTATTTACGGAAAAGGCGGTATTGGAAAGTCCACTACCACGCAGAATTTAACAGCAGGTTTGGGAGAAATGGGCAAAAAGATTATGATCGTTGGCTGTGACCCCAAGGCGGATTCCACCCGGTTGGTTCTGGGCGGGTTGGCGCAAAAGACAGTTCTTGATACTCTCCGCGAAGAAGGGGATGACATAGAACTAGAAACGGTGTTGAAACAAGGCTACGCGGGAATAAAAGGCGTAGAATCAGGCGGTCCGGAACCGGGCGTAGGTTGCGCGGGACGCGGTATTATTACATCAATCGGTCTGCTGGAAAGATTGGGCGCGTATACCGAAGATTTGGACTATGTATTCTATGATGTTCTCGGCGACGTAGTATGCGGCGGGTTCGCTATGCCAATCCGCGAAGGCAAGGCGCAGGAAATATACATCGTCTGCTCAGGCGAAATGATGGCGCTGTATGCTGCGAACAATATATCAAAAGGTATTTCAAAATACGCCAACACAGGCGGCGTTCGTCTCGGCGGGCTTATTTGTAATTCGCGCAAAGTAGACGGCGAGGCGGAACTTGTCGCGGCTGTCGCGAAAGAAATCGGCACACAGATGATTCACTTTGTACCCCGCGATAACGCGGTGCAAAAAGCGGAAATTAACAAGAAAACTGTTATTGATTTTTCACCAACCGAACCGCAGGCGGACGAATACCGCCAGCTTGCGCGTAAGATTGACGGCAACGATATGTTTGTTGTGCCGAAGCCGATGTCCATTGATCGCCTGGAAGCGATTCTGATGGAACATGGTATCTTGGATTAAGGAGGCAATTTAATGTTATTAGTAAGAGCGATTATCCGCCCGGAAAAAACAGGTGCGGTAATGAGTGAGGTTGCGGCGGCAGGATTCCCCGCGGTTACAAAGATGGCTGTTTACGGACGCGGCAAGCAGAAAGGTATTAAAGTCGGCGATGTTGTTTATGATGAAATCCCAAAAGAGATGCTTATGTACTTCATCAACGACGAAGATAAAGACGATTTGATAAAAATTATTATGCGAATGGCAAGAACCGGCGCCGGTAATTTCGGCGACGGACGTATATTCGTTTCGCCTGTGGAGTCGGCGTATACCATTAGTACAGAGAAACAAGGCCTGTAAAGGAGAGCGCAAAATATGAAAGAGGTAATGTGCTTTATACGGGCAAACAAAGTCAATGACACAAAAAGAGCGCTGGAAAAAAACGGTTTCCCTGCCTTCACATGCCGCGAATGTTTAGGACGCGGTAAAAAGAGCATAGATCCCAATTTGCTGAACACAATATTGGCGGACGGAGAATTGCCGCTCAACCCTATCGGTGAAAATTTAACCGAAGCGACGCGGCTTATAGCCAAAAGGTTCTTTACTTTGATTGTAGAGGATAATGACGTTAACAAAGTGGTTGAAGCTATAATTGGGGCGAACAAGACAGGAAATCCGGGCGACGGACGAATTTTTATTCTGCCGATTCTGGAATCCTACACGGTCAGGACCGGAGAGCCTACCGTGAAAGCGTATTAGGGAGGGTGAACACAAGTGACGGCAAAAGAAAAACTATTAGACAAATATTCGGCGAAGGTTTATAAAAATCGCAAAGACCACGTTATTCAGCTTGAAGAAGAAGCCAAGACGCAGTCTATCGCCGCCAATACCCGCGCCATTCCCGGCGTGATGACGGCAAGAGGCTGCTGTTACGCGGGCTGTAAGGGCGTTGTAGTCGGACCGCTGAAAGACGTTTGCGTAATTACCCACGGACCTGTCGGCTGCGGGTTTTACAGTTGGGGAACGCGCCGCAACAAGGCGAAACCTGACGAACACACCGACAAGAATTTTATTCCTTACTGCTTATCCACCGATATGCAGGAGAGCGATATTGTGTTCGGCGGTGAAAAGAAACTGGAGAAGGCAATAGGCGAGGCAATGGAGCTTTTCAATCCCAAGTGCATTATGATCTGCTCCACCTGCCCAATCGGTCTTATCGGCGACGACGTACAGGCTGTTGCTAAGCGTACCGAAGAAAAGTACGGCATCAAGGCAATCGGCTTTTCATGCGAAGGTTATAAGGGCGTTTCCCAGTCGGGCGGACACCACATTGCAAACAACGGCGTAATGCGTTATGTCATAGGAACCGGCGACAAAAAACCAAAAACCAAGTTTTCCGTAAACATTTTAGGCGAGTACAACATCGGCGGAGACGGTTGGGAAGAAGAAAGGATATTAAAGAGATGCGGCATTGAGGTATTAAACCTTTTTACCGGAGACGCGTCATACGAATCGCTTAAATCATCGCATTTGGCGCATTTGAATCTGGTAATGTGCCACCGCTCAATTAACTATATCGCCGAGATGATGAAGACAAAATACGGCATCGACTGGCTTAAAGTAAACTTTATCGGTATTGGCGCGACATGCAAGTCGCTGAGGGAAATCGCGAAGTATTTTAACGATCCCGCTTTGACAAAACGTGTGGAAGAAGTGATCGCCGATGAAACTCAGGCGGTATCCGAGGCTATGGAATTCTACAAATCCAAACTGAAGGGCAAGACAGCCGGTATTTTCTCCGGTGGTTCGCGCTCTCATCATTATCAGATACTGCTTGAGGATCTTGGAATGAAGACGGTTATTGCGGGCTACGAGTTCGCCCACCGCGACGATTACGAAGGGCGGAATATTATTCCGGAAATTAAAGAAGACGCGGACAACAAGAATATTGAGAGCATTACCGTTGCGCCGGATGAAAAATTATACCGCGAGGTGTATTCGCAAAAACAAATCGAAGATCTGCGAAAAGAAATCGAGATTGACACCTACGAAGGCATGATTCCGGAAATGGGCAAGGACGACGTGGTAGTAGACGATTACAACCACTATGAAACCGACGCTCTTATTAAATCTGTGAAGCCGGACATATTCCTTTCCGGTATCAAGGATAAATACTCAATTCAGAAAGAGGGTGTGTCTTCGCGGCAGATTCACTCTTATGACTATTCAGGTCCTTACGCCGGGTTTAACGGCGCGGTAAATTTCGGACGCGACGTTACGATGGCGTTGTACACAAACGCGTGGAAACTGGTTACGCCGCCGTGGAAACACGAACCATTATTATTTGGAAAGGTAGGTGGTGAAAATGCTTGATTTAACTCCAAAGGAAATAAAAGAAAGAAGCGCGCTGAGGATAAACCCCTGTAAAATCTGCCAGCCTGTAGGAGCTATGTACGCCGCGCTGGGCGTAAAAAACTGTATGCCCCATTCGCACGGTTCACAGGGATGCTGTTCCTATCACAGAACGGTGCTTTCACGCCATTTTAAAGAACCGGCGATCGCGTCAAGCTCGTCGTTCACTGAAGGAGCGAGCGTGTTCGGCGGTAAGAGCAATATAACCACCGCGGCAAAAAACATTTTTGATATGTACAATCCGGATATTATCGCGGTGCATACCACTTGTTTGTCCGAAACCATCGGCGACGATTTAGGTTCATTCATAATGGACTTGGAAGTCCCGGAAGGTAAACTTGTAATACATACCAACACGCCGAGCTATGTCGGCTCCCACATCAACGGTTTCTTCAATATGATGATGGGGTTTATGAACTACCTGACAAAAAAGACGGGAGCGCCCAACGGTAAAACGGCGATATTCCCCGGTTGGGTAAATCCCGGCGACATTAAGGAGTTAAAACGTTTAGCAAAACTTTTAGACGTAAAGACGACCTTTTTCCCGGATCAAAGCGGAGTGCTTGACGCCCCGATGACTGGCAAGTACGAGATGTATCCCGACGGCGGCACTACAATTGAGGAAATTCGCAGTTTGGGCGACAGCAGCGGATTAATCGCGCTTGGTGAAATAATCAGCGTCGAACCTGCCGAACTGTTGAACAAAAAGTGGAAAGTTGATTATACACTCCTTCCTCTGCCTGTGGGCGTGGCGTATACCGATCAATACATTATTGCGCTGAGGAATCAGGCTCATACTGTAGTACCACCCGAACTGGAGCATGAACGCGGACAGTTGGTAGACCTGCTTTTGGATTCCCACCAGTACACATATCAAAAAAAGGTCGCCATATTCGGCGATCCGGACGTGGTAATCGGGCTTACCTCTCTTGCTTTGGAAATGAGCATGACTCCCAAGTATGTCATCACCGGAACGCCGAAAGAGGAGTTTACCGCCAAGATTAACGCGCTGTTTGAAAAATACGATGTAAAAGATTGTAAGGTAAAGGCAAACGCGGATTTATTCGAACTTCACCAGTGGATTAAGAACGAGCCTGTGGATTTGATGATTGGAACAACTTACGGCAAGCAGATTGCGAAAGCCGAGGATATTCCGTTTATCCGCGCGGGCTTCCCCGTTCTTGACCGCTACGGCGGACCGTTACAGCCGATTGTAGGCTATGCCGGCGCGATACGTCTTGTTGAACAAATTACAAACGCGCTGCTTGACAGATTCGACCGCGATGTTGCGGACGAAGACTTTGAAATTGTTTTATAAGTTTGCATGGATGTAAGACTGCTGTGAACACAAGCATACTGGAAGAACGCAAATCATCAATATCGCAAAAACGCGGAAGCGGCTTGTTCTGTGAGCGCGAGAGTGTCTCCGGCGCGGTCAGCCAACGCGCTTGCGTGTACTGCGGCGCGAGGGTGGTGCTTAATCCCATTACCGACGCCTACCATATCGTTCACGGACCAATCGGGTGCGCCAGTTATACATGGGACATTCGCGGCTCTCTTACATCCGGCGCGGACACTTTCCGCAACAGCTTTTCAACCGATTTACGGGAAACCGACATCGTGTTCGGCGGCGTAAAAAAATTATCCGCCGCCATTGACGAGTTAATGGCGGAAGCTGTTCCCGCTCCCAAATTGATCTTTGTGTACGCCACCTGCATTGTCGGCGTTATCGGCGATGATGTGGAAGCGGTATGCCGAACGGCGGAAACAAAATACGGTATCCGAGTGATCCCCGTGAAAGCCCCGGGCTTTTCGGGAACGAAATCTCAAGGTTACAAACTTGCCTGTGAAGCGATAATGACATTGATTAAACCGCATAAAAATCAGTCCAAAAAATTCGGAGTGAATATTTTGGGCGATTACAACCTTGCCGGAGAAATGTGGATCATTAAAGGTTATTTTGAGCAACTGGGCATTCCGGTCATTTCTACAATTACAGGCGATTCTTCTTACGAAAAATTGATTAACGCTCCAAGCGCTTCGCTTAACATTGTGCAGTGCGCCGGTTCGTCGGCGTATCTTGCCGAGCGTATGAGCGAAGAAATGGGTATACCGTATATAAGAGTCAGTTTTTTCGGCATTGAGGATACAACTTCTTCGCTGTTTCGCGTGGCGGATGCGTTGGGAAAGCCAGGGCTTCAGGAAAAATCCCGTCAGCTTGTTGCGGAGCGTATTGCGGGCGTTTTGCCTGTTATCGAAAAATACAAACCGAGGCTGGAAGGAAAAAAGGCGGCTATATTCGTAGGCGGCGGTTTTAAGGCGATTTCTCTTATTCGGCAATTTAACGAACTTGGAATGAAAACTGTTGTCGTCGGAACGCAGACGGGAAAAAAAGACGAATATGAAATTATCAATTCGCTTGTTGACGAGGACGCCGTCGTATTGGACGACGCAAACCCCGCCGAGCTTGAGCGGTTTATGCTTGAAAAAAAGGCGGATATTTTAGTGGGCGGCGTAAAAGAACGTCCGCTTGCGTATAAACTGGGTATGGCGTTTTGCGATCATAACCATGAGCGCAAACATCCGCTTGCGGGCTTTGAAGGGATTGAAAATTTTGTAAAAGAAATACATCAGTCCATTAACAGTCCTGTGTGGAAACATGTAAAAACAAATTTTGCACAAGCAGGCGCTGTATGAAAATACGAAGCGCTCAAAGCGCAAGTTTGGTAAACTTAAATATAAACCCCTGCAAGATGTGTATGCCTATGGGAGCGGTAAGCGCCTTGTCGGGCATAAAAAGCTGTATGACAATTCTGCACGGCTCTCAAGGCTGCGCTACATATATACGCCGCCACATGGCGACCCACTATAACGAACCTATCGATATTGCGTCGTCTTCTCTTACCGAGGAAGGAACGGTTTTCGGCGGCGAAGCGAATTTGCTTAAAGGGTTAAAAAATTTAATAAACCTGTACAACCCCGAAGTAATCGGCGTTTGCACAACTTGTCTGGCTGAAACCATTGGGGAAGATGTCGGCGCTATTATGAAAAAATTTTATGAACAAAATCCCGATACAAAAGTTGAAATAATCAATGTTGCATCTCCCGGCTACGGCGGAACGCAAAACGAAGGATGGTTCGCCGCGCTTAAGGCGATTGTTGAGCAGGTTAAACCCGACAAAACCCCGAACGGCAAAATAAATATTGTTACGCCGCAAATCAGCCCCGCCGATACCCGCTGGATGAAAAATTTCTTTGCGGAAATGGGCGTTGATTGTATTTTCCTGCCGGATATCTCCGACAATTTGGACGGCGTAACCGAAAATCCATACAACAGATTAAAGACGGGCGGAACGCCGCTGTCCGAAGTTTCAAAAACGGCGGGCGCAAAATTGACGATTGAATTTTCCGAATACACAAACGCCGATAATTCCCCAGCCGAATATTTGAGTAAAGAATACGGCGTGCCTTTTGTGAAACTGCCTCTGCCTGTGGGTGTGCGAGCCGTGGATACGCTTATAAATACTTTGAAAGACTCAGGCGGAGTCGTTACCCAAAATATTATGAAAGAACGAGGTCGCTATTTGGACGCAATGGTTGATTCTCATAAATACTGCAGTGAAGCCAGGGCGGTTGTATTCGGCGAGCCTGATTTTGTTACGGCTGTTGTGCGTCTGTGCTGTGAAAACGGAATTTTACCCGTTGTCGCCGCAACCGCCTCGGTTTCGGACAAATTAAAAGAGACGCTTGCCGCTGAAACAAAAGAAGCCCGTGATTTTAATTTTGATCGGGAAATTTCCATTGTAGACGACAGCGACTTTTTGGAAATTGAAAAACTTTGTATCGACAGAAACGCAAACCTGCTTATCGGCTCGTCAGACGCAAGGCGTATCAGTCACAAACTGAATATTCCGCTTATAAGATGCGCTTTCCCCATACACGACTTTGTGGGCGGTCAGCGTGTGCGTGTGTTGGGGTTTGAAGGCTCTCTTAACCTGCTTGACCAAGCCGCAAACGCCATGATCAATAAAACCGAAACAAGTTTCCGTGGCGATTTGTATCAGCAGTTTTTCAAAAATAAAGAGGAGAGTTCGCAAATATCTGTCGCCGATCAAACGGCGGCGCATCCTTGCTTCGGCAAACACGCTTGCAGTAACGCCCGTGTTCATTTGCCTGTCGCTCCCGAATGTAATATACAGTGCAACTATTGTTTGCGCAGTTTCGACTGCATGAACGAAAGCAGACCGGGTGTGTCGTCAAAAATACTTGCGCCGCATGAAGCGTTTGATCGATACAAAATATTAAAACAGACTTTGACCAATTTAACGGTGGTAGGAATAGCGGGACCCGGCGACGCATTGGCGAATTTTGAGGAAACCCGCGAGACCCTTCGCCTTATTCGCGAATACGATCCAAACGTTACCTTTTGCATCGCTACAAACGGACTTATGCTTCCGCAGTATGTCGGCGAGTTAAAGGCGCTCGGCGTAAGCCATGTTACGGTAACGGTAAACGCCGTTGATCCCAAAATCGGCGCAAAGATTTACAAGCATATTCATTTTATGGGCGAAACTTTTACGGGAATAGAAGGGGCGTCAATCTTGATCGCCAATCAGCTTGCCGGAATTAAAATGCTGAAAGAAAACGGCATTGTCTGCAAGGTGAATTGCGTAACATTGAAAGGTATCAACGACAGCCACATTTATGAAGTAACAAAAAAGGCGGCGGAACTTGGAGCGTTTATAACAAATATTATGCCTCATATCCCCGTTAAAGGTTCCGCGTTTGAGGCGCTTGATCGCGTGACAAATATGGAGATAGAGGCATTGCGTAAAAAGTGCGGAGTGAATATCAAACAGATGACTCACTGCAAACAGTGCCGCTCCGACGCGGCAGGGACGCTTACGGAAGATATATCGCTTGAATTTAGGGAGACCGTGCCTATTGCTACCGAGAAAACGGAAACACGCAAGTTTGCCGTCGCGACAAAAACAGGAGCGATTGTTGATCTGCACTTCGGTCACGCTCAGGAGTTTTTTATTTACGAGAGCGACGGCGAGCAGGTTACGTTTATCGAGAAGCGAGGAGTGCAAAAGTATTGCAACGGTCCCGGACGTGAAGATGACAAAGAAGACAAATGGGAAACGATTATAGAAGCGCTGCGTGACTGCTCGGCGGTGCTGGCTCTCAGGACAGGATATGCGCCCGAGCAGAGACTTAAAGAAAACGGAATAAATGTAATTACAACCTATGAACGGGTTGAAACAGCCGTCTTGCTGGCGGCAAAAGAAAGGAGTGAAGTATATGGTACAGCCTAAACACCACATTTTTGTTTGCACAAGCTGCCGCATTAACGGCGTGCAAAAGGGTTTCTGTTTCCAAAAGGGAAGCGTGGATCTTGTGCAGAAGTTTATGGAAGAGATCGAGGATAAAGATCTTTCCTCCGACTGCCTTGTAACGAACACAGGCTGTTTCGGCGTCTGCGACAAAGGTCCGATTGCCGTCGTATACCCCGAAGGAGTCTGGTACGGTAACTTGGACGCCGATGCCGTGGAAGAAATCTGCGAAAAACATCTGGAGGGCGGAACACCCGTAGAAAAATTTAAAATATAATAAACGCCATTAAAACGGCGTTTATTATAACGATAAGCGACATTAAAACGTCGCTTATCGCAGCGGTTTACGGTCGGTTTCACCGACCTACATTCTGCCTTTGGCAGAACGTCGTAAACCGCCATAAGGGTGTGTGCTATCGTGTTTTATATTACTGACAGAACGCTTTCCTCGCTTGATGATTTTAATCATGATGTTTCTGTGCTTACTCGGTTTTTGAAACTTTTAATTAAGACCGAGCCTGACGCTATTGAGCTTTCTCAGAAGATGTATGATCTGCTTTCGCCGTTGCCTGATTTTCCAAGTTATATTATAAGGGGCGGCGATAAAGAAGCCTGCGAGATCATTTTAGAAGACATACAAGACATTAATGCCGCCGCCGGCTTCAAGGACTGCGAAAATATCCGTGTTCAGGGACTGGACGGCATCATTACAGGGGATTATATAGAAGCGTTTACACGCTTGAAAGATTTTTTTTCAACAGAGATTGAGTTTTGTCCCAGTAATAGTTGCGGCTTCGCAACAGCGTTGGCGGCGGAGTGGCTGACAAACGGCGGAAACAAAGTTGTAACAAGTTTCGGCGGCATAGGCGGTTTTGCTCCCACTGAGGAAGTTATTATTATTTTGAAATTGGCGGGGCTTCGCAAAAAAGAAAAGGTTTATAATTTTTTCCCAGAAATGGCAAGTCTGCTTAACAAAATTACCGACAAACCTTTGCGCCGCAACAAGCCGATACTCGGCAGGCGTATCTTTCATGTGGAATCGGGCATTCATGTGGACGGTATATTGAAAAACCCCGAGAGCTACGAACCTTTTCCGCCTGAAACGGTCGGGCTTAAAAGAAAAATTGTCATAGGCAGGCAGAGCGGCGCGGCTTCAATCAAAACCAAGCTTGAGGAGTTGGGTATTTTCTGCGCTGATGAAAAAATTGCCGCTGTTCTGGAGAGCGTAAGAAAAAAGAGCGAAGAAAAAAGAGGCGCTCTTAATGACATTGAGTTTGCGCAAATTGTCAAGGAGTGCGCCGCGTGAAAGCGAGAAGATATATTTTGGACACTACTTTAAGGGACGGCGCTCAAACTCCGGGGATTTGTTTTACAGGCGAGCAAAAAATAAAAATCGCCGCTCTTTTGGACGAGGGGGGAGTGTATCAGATTGAGGCGGGAATTCCGGCGGCATCAAAACAGGAAAAAGAAATCATTATTAAGATGATAGAAAACCGCAAGAACGCGCTTTATTCGGTATGGGGCAGGCTTGTTCCGTCTGACATAGAACACGCCGCCGATTGCAAACCCGACATCATACATATGAGCGTGCCTGTTTCCGATACGCACATATATTCAAAACTGAAAAAAGATAAGGATTGGGTTGTAAACCAACTGTACGCTTGTTTGGAGTTGATCAAAAAATATAATATTCCGCTCTCTGTCGGCTTTGAGGACGCTTTCCGCAGTGAGCCTGCCTTTTTGCGGACTGTAGCGAAAATTTTATTGGATTTCGGCGTAAAAAGAATTCGCCTGTCCGACACAGTGGGCGTGGCGACACCTTCGGTTATCAGAAATGTTTTTACGGAATTGTCATCGCATTTGCAGGGAAAGGCGGAGTTTGGTTTTCACGCCCACAACGATTTAGGCATGGCAGTCGCCAACACGGTAGAAGCGGCGAAGTGCGGCTGTTTGTATACCGATGTAACCGTATACGGAATAGGGGAGCGAGCCGGAAACTGCGACTTGGCGAAACTTGTCGCCGCAAGTTCCAATGTTTTTGATTGGGGGATAACGCCCGAAGGAGCGCTTAAGCTTCAAAGGGATATTTTTAGTATCATATCTCGGCGATAATTTTTCCGATGCCGCTTGTATCGTAACCGCCTATGTTTGCGAATTCCTGTTTGAAGGCGGCTGAGTTAATAATATTCATCATGGCGCTTACTTCGTGCGAATTGATGTGTTCTTTTTTTACAACTAAATCATAACGTTCTTTTTTCATGGGGATAAAATCAATGTTATCAACCTGTCTTGCTATTTTTTCAATACCTACAGCTACATCGGCTTCCCCTCCGCTGACAGAACTTGCGACGGCTAAGTGGGTTTGCCCTTCTGTCGCGTAACCTTTAATGGAACTGCCTAAGATGTCAAGCAGTTTAAGGTTTTCATCTAACAGCACCCTTGATCCCGCTCCGTATTCGCGGTTAATCATGGTAATATCATCGCGTCTGAAATCCTCCCAGCTTTTTATGTTCTTTGGGTTTCCTTTTTTGACGTATAGTCCTTGCATACGATACGTCAGGTGAATCACAAGAGTGGAAGTGCCGGGTAAAAGTCTTTTAATATACGGGATGTTGTATTCATCCGTCTCGCTATCCCAAAGATGAGAAGACGCAACGTTTACCTTGTTTTTATATAAAAGCATAAGTCCGTCGTAGCTTCCGATAAACGCCCTCATGGCGGGTATGTCATACGATCTCATGTAGTTGGACAAAACATCCAGTATAATATCCTGTCCGCAGATTATAAATCCGTTATTGGCTTGAACGTCAGGCAGGGCGGATGGAGTTTTCTGAGCGTCATGGTATTGAGATCGATTTATAAAAGCATTTATATCGTCTTCGGTAAAACGAACTTTTCGCCCCACATTGTAAGATTTCAGTTCTCCTTTTTTTATCATGTTATAAATGGTATTTTTACTTACATTAAGCATATCGGCGACATCTTGTGCCGAAAGAGCGCTTTTTTTGCCCATAGTTTCCTCAAAAAATGCCCGTTTTTGTCACTTTTTATACTTTATATCACACAAATTGATAAAAAGCAAGAATGAAAAAACATGAAAAAAAATCAAGTTTTTTGTAAATTCCGCTTGACATATTGTGCGAAAAGTGATAAAAATTAATTAAATAGGCTAAATTAGCTTATAACGTTACATTTTGTACTGTTTCGCACAAGAACAAGTTGAGTGTGAAACGATATGAAACGACGTAAAATCATTTTTTACCACAATGAGGTGGTGTTTAACGTGAGGCTTGCCCTCATGTTTTGCACCGCCTTTTTTTGGGTTTAAGGAGAAGAACGAAATGAAAAAAGCGCTTTTAATCGCATTCTGCATGCTTCTGGGAACAGGGGTATTTTTCACGGTGAACCATGCCGCTCGCGCACGGGTTATTTATACGGCAGTGGGGGAATTACCCAATATTCCGGGCTGCCCTTTACATGAAAGCTGTGTTAAAGCTCTGTATGCGGAACAAACGGCTTTAACGCCCCGTTTCCCCGCCGTATTTACCGGCGGAATTGTAGGTACGGTGACTGCTGTTCTTATGGGAGCGGCATTCATGTTTATTGACAGGAAAAGGCGCAGGTATGCAACGGCGATTTAACTTAACCGGCGTTATTCAAAAAAAATATGCTTTGATGTTTATTGCCATGATAACGTTGGTCTTTCTTTCATGCGTGGATGGTGAACGTGCAAAAGATGAACACCAAGACGGGTCTAACGATAATTCCCAGGTAACTTTGGATCCTGTGAATCCGTATAATATCCTTAATATCAGCCCTAAGACCGAATATACTATCAAAATTAAAGACGGTAAAGAGGATTTATTACGGAACGCAAAAACCGCGACATTCCAATACGAAACCGAACTGCCCGGCGGTATGATAATTGTTCCCAAAGGGGAACTTTTAAAATTTCATGTTAGCAATTCCATCGCGCAGAATACCAGCATCCACTGGCACGGTCTCAGGGTTCCCAATGATCAGGACATGAAAGATCTAAACTCTGGTAATAGCGCCGAGTTTGAGTTTACCCTGGATATGACAGGGACACACTGGTATCATCCCCACATGCGGCCGATTCTGCCCCAGCTAAACTACGGGCTTTACGCGCCGTTTATTGTTAAAGAAGACTATGACAGCAAGTATGCGGGTGATTATGTCCTTACACTGGACGATTGGACTATCGATCCCCTCAACGGTAACATTGACTTTGATTTTGGCGGTTCCCACGGTTTCTCGGAAGTAGTAGGTCATTTGGAGACGGTCAACCGCCGCAGCGGCAGTAACATCTATCCTGTTGAGTTGAAAGAGGGGGAAATTGTCAAACTGCGTTTTATCAACGCTTCCACGGCTCAAAGCCATACTTTGTCGATGGATGAACATACATTCCGCGTTACTCATCTGGATGGGCACAAGCTGGTTGAACCATATACGACTAAACGTATCACAATAGCCCCCGGTGAGCGGGTGGACGCGGAACTAAAAGGAATAAAGAGCGAGGGTACTTATTACATAAAGAATCAACGCGGTTATGGAATGCGTATTCCCGTTATTTATAAAGGTGTCGGGAAAAATATGGAATCGCCCTTTGAACCCGGCAGTTCTGAAGCTTTTCCCGGAATACCCGCGGGTATGCCCCCCGACCATGAATATGTACTCGATTCAGACATTGACCGCAGCGGAGACGGCAGTCACGGGAGCGGTGAGTCTACGGCTTCGGCATGGACAATTAACGGTAAAGCTTATGGTATTGACAGCGACATTGATATTTTTGAATGTAACGCTAATCAGGTGTATATTCTCCGTTTTAAAAACAATGACATAGGCGGAATACAACATCATATAACCCAACATCCCATACATCTGCATGGAGGTCATTTTCAGGTTATATCCATAAACGGTCAGCCGCCTGAAAGAGAAACGTGGAAAGATACCATGGAGATTCCTCCGGGTAAATATATTGATGTGGCTGTTAAGTTTCAATATCCCGGTCATTGGATGCTGCACTGCCATATTATCGATCATGAAGACAACGGCATGTTGACGATGATACATGCAAAATAAAATAAAGGAGAACGAAATGAACAAGAAAAGTAAAGGTTTTTTAGCGGTGGCGATTTTATTAACCCTGCTCTTAGTGTTTTTGGGTTGTGGAAACGATCCCGATAGTGAAACCAAACCCGATGGTAAAACCAATACCGAAGGTGAGGACAATACCGGAGGAGAAGACAATACCGGCGGTGAAACACCAACACCAATCCCTGAAGGCATCAACGGGTTCCCTGAAATCCTTACTATGGGCGTACCCTTTGATTTACGAAAAAACATAACGATAAATCTTCCCGACGCTCCGGATAAAACCTTTGACGACATTGTCTGGGCAAACAACGTCAGCGGCTCAGCGTTTGCAACTACCCAGATTGTCATAGAAGACGATCAGTTTATCCCGGTAACATTTTTCCGGAACAGCATAACAGTGTATGCCATTGTACAAGACGGGGAAGGTGAGGGGTTTCCCTATGTAAAACAATTCCAAACCGATGTTGTTTTCCCGCTTAACCCTTTTATCGGCAAATGGAGCGGTTCTGACGGAAAAACATGGACTTTCAATAAAAATGGAACCTACGGTATAGACTCTACCGCTAACTACGGCAGTTTTGCGGTATGGAGCGGAAAACCCGGACGTAAATTTTTGGTTACTGTTTCAGGCGATCCAAGTACCATTACAGTAGAAAGCGTAGCAGATGGGACAAGTGGGTCATATACGCCATACTGTTTTGAACAAATAGGCAATACCATCACGATAACCCCCATAGAATTTGACTATACAGCTTACAATAAACAGGATGCCCTATCCTTTGAGAAAAAAGGGGAGACTATTACCTTGACCCGGCAGAGCGGCGTATCGGCGGCACTTGAAATGCTTGAGAACACTTCCGCGTCGATGATGATAGGTACATGGTCAGCCGCCTTTTACGCGGCCCCATTTAATCCCAATGATTCAGCCAACACCATGCCTAACAACACTATTACCTATTACCCTGACGGGCGGGTTGCATTTAGTTATGAAGGAGCCTGGCTGAAACGGGGTGCAGTATTTATCACTGTGGGTAATGACGGCAGACGATGGGATCCGCCCGCTTTGGCATCATGGGAAAAAAAGACCTCTACTGCAGGAGTGTTAAGCGGAAAAGATGTCGTACTGATTAACGAATACCGCCCCGACGGTCCCGGAACACCCTATTCGCGGGGTACTAACACTTCGTTATACTGGCGGCTGGTGAAAAACTGAAAAGAATGAAGGGTTCCAGGAGGGACGGACGATGAAGCGCGCGATCATAACGATTATTATTCTTCTCTTTCTGTTAACTACTTGTGATAACGCGGTTAACACCGTTATTACTCCTGACCCTGATTCCTCTGAGGACACTTCGGCAGACAGTAACAGTAACACATACACCCCGTACAAAATTGCATATTCTGCCGGAGGGTCTGACATTTCCATATTTCTGGAGTGGGAATGGGCAAAAGCCGGCACCGATTTTGTATGGCTTTTCCAACCTGACGGAACCGTATCGGTTATCCATTGCTGCGGTGAAGTGTATAATAAGCAATTCAGCTATTTATTCCAAGGCAATGTTCTTGTCACCTATGGCAGCGAAACGAGCTTTGATGAGATAGAAGCCACCAATTTTACTGTGGCTACCGACGGGCTTTCTTTCACCAGGGACAATGGGACAAGCTTTTCCAGAGGAAAAGCGCGGGATACCTCTTCTTCCGGCTCGGCTTTGAATTTATCAAATGTTCTGCTTGGAACATGGAATGGGGAGGACGGAACAGTGTATGTATTCGGTCCCGATACCGGGCTTCTGATAAACTCGGATGAATACGGATATTTTGTGCGGTATGCCGAATTACTGACCCTGGGAACCCTCATAGACGGAACTCAAGCGGTCTTACAGGAATACCGCTTCAACAGGGCGGGAAATAAACTTTACCTGCGATGCGCGGACGGCAAAAAATATACCCTCAACTTTTCGGAATAGATGAAAAAAATACTCCCTTTCCTTCTCCTGATTACCCTCTGCCTTGCCGCTTGCAAAGAGGAGCCGGATCTGCCTGACGATCCCCATGTCTATATGTTGAACTCATTTATCGGTGTGTGGAATGCGGGAGGGGAGTACTGGCAATTTAAGTCAGACGGAACCGGTGGCAGGGCGGCTGCGGAAAAGGGTCTGTTCCCCAATGACTTTAGTTTTTTTGTCTATGCGGGACAGGATGTCAGAGCCGCGCCGTCGGAGGGCAGTCTTGTGATTCTTGACGATTCAGACTCCGGTGTTGTCGTTACCCATTACGTTTTTTCAATCGCACAGAATAAAGCGGCTTTAAACCCGTCAGGTGGGGGCGGTACAATAACATTGGAACGGGTAAGCGGCGCTCCATACGCCCTCAGTTTGACAAACCCGTTAATCGGAGAATGGTCGGCGCAGTGGACGGGAAACCACGGCGGCAACAATACATGGTCGCTAAAGTACCGCGCCGACGGTACGGTCAAGGCATATCACCACGGATTGCATCAATTTGAAAACGGTTACGCTATGCGGGGAAACATACTGGTTATATTCGGCGCATGGCGTTTTAGTATCGAACCTGTAATAGCCGAGATCAATAAACTGGAAGACGGCGCATGGCAGGTAAGCGAGAAGCAGGCAAGTCCCGCGCCTGTTGAGTGGCTATACACAAAAGTCGCCGCCGCGGATTGGCTCTAATGAAATTGTTTTATTCTTTCCTTTTTTTTATCGTCCTTATGGGGATAGGCTCCGCTTCCGCGTTTGCCCTGCCGTATATCCCCGGCTGTCCTCTGCATGAAAGTTGTGTCCGCGCCTTTAAGCAGGAACAGCGCGAGCGGCAGCGGGAACAACGCCAAAGGGAAAGTCCCGACGCTCAAAGAGAAGAATATGACGATGATGAAGACGGGGAAGTAAAAAAACCGCTTGGAATAATTCTTGGGTTTCAAATAGGTCTTGGAGATTTTAACGACAAAAAAAACGATTATATCAATCTGCGATCATCATTGGCATATCTGAACAGCTTTGGCAACATGGATTTTTTTGCAAGCGTTTTTTACAGCCTCTCCCTTGATGATCCCGGACTGTCTCCCGTTGCGAATAAGGAAAAACTGCCTACCCGTAACCGCGGCGGCATGGATGTTAATTTTGGATACAACTTTGATTTAAGCGAACGTTTTATTCTTTCCACGGAACTTGATAATCAGTTCCAGTTTGATTTTAACCCTGACGCAAATTCACTTTACAGCAACGGGAAAGTTCTTTCTTACGCCGCGCTGGAACCTTTGCTAAAAGTAGGCTGCGATCTTGATTTTGGAGATATCAGTTTATCCAACAGTTTTCCCTTCTCTTATGCCGACGACATGGCGTTGGATTATACGGTTTCGCTGTCTTTTAACGCTAATATTGGTTTAGGCGTTACCGTATCAAGCCAGTTCTGGAATTTGTGGGCGGACAAAAACAGCGACTACGGACAGACTAATCCTGGTTTCCAGTACGGAGAAACGGAACTAATTTTGAATTTTTGGCGAGGCGCTTTTTTTGCGTCCGTGTCATTAACTGCAGACAGCGTCTTTAAGCAATTCAGCGTAGAACCTTACCTGTCTTACCGTATTAAAAAGTTTACCATATTTGCAGGTGTGCTTTTCTCTAACTTGGGCGACACGGGAACTTATGATGAAATTCGTTTGAATAAAATTCAGGGAAAACGTGATGTGAGCAGCGTGATCCCTTCGATAGGTGTGAAGTTCAGATTTTAAATTCATTTTGGAGGTTGGATTATGAAGATTCGAATTTTTTGTGCGGTTCTGTTTTTTGTAACGCTCCCATTATTCGCCCAAAATATTTTTATGGGGCAATGGAAAGTTAATAACGATGTCTATTATCGGTTTAATACCGACGGCACCGGCGGTATCTCTAAAACGCCTGAAGGCGCTTTTACCGAAGATTTTAGTTTTCTTTCATGGGAGGGAACGGGCGTTACGCAGAATTATCCCAAGTTAAACACGCTGTTGTTGGTCGGCGGATCGGGAAATTCTCTCCAAGACGTAACGGTAAAGCTCTATTCCTATACGGCGAGCGGTGATACAATAAATCTACAAGACAGCGATGGAAATCAACTTGTCTTTACGAGAATTTCGGGTTCTCCCGCCGTGCTTAATATTCTTCCTAATCCGCTGCTTGGGCAATGGGAAGCGAAGTGGAACGGAGGAAATCATGACGGAGCCTTGGGGACATGGTCTTTACTGTATCGATCTGACGGTACGGTTAAAACATATCACCACAAGCTTCATCAGTTTGATAACGCCTATCTTGTGCGCGGGAATGTCCTTGTTATCCTCGGCGAATGGCGTTTTCATCCGTCTTTTCCGGTTGTAATTGGCAGTATTACCGTAAAGGGAAAGGACTCGTTATTTGTCCGGGAAGCAGGCGGCACGACTTGGGATTATAAGAAAAAGGCGAATGCGGTTTGGAAAAAATAGGAGGAAAATATGTTTATTTCTTTAGAGGAAATAGATCGATTTATAAAAGAAGATGTTCCTTATATTGATTTGACAAGCTGGAGTCTCAGCATACAGGATCAAAAAGGAAGCATTAATTATTTTACAAGAGAAGACGCTGTTGTATGCGGAACAGAAGAAGTTAAAATGATATTTGATCGATTTAATATAAAATTGGAAAAAATGAAGCCTTCGGGCGAATATGTAAAATCGGGCGGCGAACTTATTTCAGGCACTGGGAGAGGCTGCGATATTTTCATGGCATGGAAGGCGGGGCAGAATATTTTGGAGTATTGTTCGGGAATAGCGACAAAAACACGGCAGTTGGTTAATCTGGTTAAGGAAATAAATCCGAACGTTACCATATTAACCACAAGAAAAGGTTTCCCCGGCACAAAAGCGCTTTCGGTAAAAGCGGTTATGGCAGGCGGAGCGGTTCCGCACAGATTGGGATTGTCAGAAACCGTATTGATTTTTAAGCATCATATTAATTACATAGGCGGATTTAATACTCTTGTTTCCAAGATACCCTCATTAAAAAACGAATGCTGCGAAAAAAAAATACTTGTGGAAACAAACGATTACAACGAAGCGAAAAAACTCTGCCAAGCGGGAGTAGACGGCATACAGTTTGACAAAATCCCTGCGCTCGAATTAAAAGAGATTGTTGAAAAACTGAAAAAAGAATTCCCAAATGCTGTTCTTTTGGCGGCGGGCGGGGTAAACGAAAAAAACGCCGCCGAATACGCTCAAACCAATATAGACGGTATTGTAACAACAAGCCTTTATACCGCGAAGCCTGTCGATATCGGCGTTAAAATAAAAAAAGCTATAAAATTAGGAGATAAAATATGGAAAAGATAACATTGAATGTCGAAGGAATGTCCTGCGAACACTGCGTAAAGGCTGTTACGAAAGCGGTTAGCGATCTTTCAGGAACAAAAAATGTGAAGGTCGATCTTAAAAAAAAGACAGCTTGTTTTGAGTTTGACGTTTCAAAAACGAGTCTGAATGAGATCAAAGCGGCAATAGAGGAAGCAGGTTTTACGGTGAAGGAGTAAAAAGGAATTTTTTATGAAGAGAGTATTATCAGTTATCTTAATCGTTTTGCTATGCGCCGCCGCTCTTACGGGGTGCAAAAAGCAAGAACCCGTTACATTGAACGTATTTGCCGCCGCTTCGCTTACAGAGGCGTTGAATGAAATTGCGGCGCTGTACAAGGCGAAAAATCCCGCTGTAACAATAAGTTTTAATTACGATTCCAGCGGTAAACTGCAAACGCAGATTGAAAACGGCGCGGAAGCGGATTTGTTTATATCCGCCGCGGTAAAACAAATGAATACGCTTGCGGACGGCGATTTTGTTGACACCGCAACCAGAAAAGATTTACTGCTCAACAGGATTGTGCTGATTGTCCCCGGTAATTCCAAAAAAGGCATTGCGTCTTTTTCTGATATTGCCACCGACAAGGTTTCACTTTTCGCTCTCGGCAACGCCGCTACACCGGCAGGGCAGTACGCCGAGGAGATTTTCAAATCGCTCGGTATATGGGACGCTATTCAGCCTAAAATATCCTTTGGCAGTAATGTAAAAGAAGTTCTTTCGCAGGTAGAGAGCGCAAGCGTTGACGCAGGTATGGTATATTCAACCGACGTAGTTACGGCGAAAGGCGATGTCAAAATTGCCGCCGACGCTCCGGCAGGCAGTCATGCGCCTATCGTTTACCCTGCCGCCGTACTGAAGGGCGCAAGGGACGCTAAAGCGGCAAAGGCGTTTTTGGATTATTTGAGTAAACCCGAAGCCGTCGCCGTATTTGAAAAAATTGGTTTTGTTATGGTAAAATAGCGGTAGAGGTAACCGCATGGATTTATTTCCGCTTTTTAATTCTCTTAGAATAAGCGCAATAGCGACATCCGCCGCTTTTGTTCTTGGAATACTTGCGGCTTATTTTATTATGAAACTGCCGAGGGTATTAAAAGGTATATGCGATACCATATTGACTATACCGCTTGTTCTGCCGCCTACGGTTGTAGGTTATTTTATTTTGGTTTGGCTGTCTCCGAGAAGTCCGTTAGGCGCAAAATTATTTGAATGGTTTGCGATAACTATTACAATGCGGTGGTATGCTTCTATAATCGCCGTTACAATTATCGCCTTTCCTTTTATTTACAGAACCGCCCGAGGAGCGTTTGAAGCATTCGATCAAAATTTATTGGACGCAGGACGCACGCTTGGGTTATCGGAAAAATATATTTTCGCTCGTATACTTCTTCCAAACTGCAAACATGGAATAATGGCGGGAACGGCGCTTGCCTTTGCCAGAGGATTGGGCGAATACGGAGCGACCAGTATGGTATCGGGTTATATAGCGGGCAAGACGGCTACCGTTTCCACTTCCGTGGCTTATTTTTGGCAGATAAATCAGGAACAAGCGGCGGGTTACTGGGTTTTAATAAACATTTTGGTATCCTTTGTGTTCATGGCGTTGATCAACATGTTTGTCAAATTGGAAGTCAGAGGGTAGAGTATGGCGCTTGAATGTAAAATAACAAAAAAATTGGGCGCTTTTACAGTCGATATCGATATAACCGCGGATACAGGCGTTACCGCTCTTATGGGCGCTTCGGGAAGCGGCAAGAGTATGACGCTTCGCTGTATATCGGGCGTGTCGAAACCTGACAGCGGACGGATTACGCTTGACGGTAATGCTCTGTATGATTTTGAACAGGGAATAAATATGCCGCCGCAAAAACGCAAGATTGGATTTTTATTTCAGGACTACGCTCTGTTTCCCAATATGACGGTTCTGCAAAATATTATGTGCGGAGCGAACAATGAAAAAAAAGAAAAGCGAAAAACCATTGCGGAAGATTTAGCCGAAACTTTTCACATAACGGCGCATTTGCATAAACATCCGCACCAGCTTTCGGGCGGCGAAAAACAACGCGCCGCTATCGCTCGTATATTGGCAGGTACGCCCGATATTTTAATGCTTGACGAGCCGTTTTCGGCGCTGGACAGCCATTTGCGCTGGGAACTGGAAAACGAGCTTGCCTCTGTTTTTCAGCGTTTCGGAAAAACCGTTTTGTATGTGTCGCATAACCGTGACGAAGTTTACCGTCTGTGCGATAATGTAATTATACTGAATAACGGAAGAAACGAAGTAAGCGGCAGTAAATGGGAGTTGTTCAAAAAGCCGATAACCGTTCAGGCGGCTCGCCTGACAGGCTGTAAAAATATCGTTCCGTGTACGGTACAGGGAACAAAAATTATCGTTCCCGATTGGGGAGCGGAATTTGAAGCGGACGGAAGTACGCCTGAATTTGTGGGAATTAGAGCGAACCTTTTAACGCCTGCGTCTCTTGCGGGAAAAGAGAAAATAGCCGCCGTTTTTGAATTTGAAATTGTTCGTGAAATAGAGGATACTTTTACTAATATTTTATATGTGCGTAAAAAAGGTACAAATTTGCCCGCCGTTCTTCGGTGGGAAATGCCGAAAAAGAGCAGGGTTGCGCTAAATAGTATGCCGCAGGAACTGGCTTTTTTGAGGGAAAATCTGTTATTTTTAAGAGGGTGAGACAATGAGTAAAATAGCTGTGATTGCTAACAATGCTTCGGAAGTTTGCGATTTTTTTGAAGCGGACAAATTTTTGATTTATGAAAAACAGGCGGACAAATGGACTGTTACGGGCAAACCAGAATTTGAAAAAATTGTTCCGTCGGTTCCGGCGCAGACTCGTAAAATGACTGAAAAATTATTGCCGCTTATTGAAGGCTGCAATATTGTCGCCGCAAAATCGCTTGTCGGTATTCCTTACTCGGTGTTCGACATGGCGGGCTTACATATTTTTCAGGTGGAAAGCGTAAACGACGCTATTCTTGACGATATACTCAAAGATATTCAAAACGCCGCAGCGCAAGCTAATCTAAAAGAGAGAATTATAGCGGAAGCGAGACCTGTGGAAACCGATACGCCCGGCGTTTATTCGCTCGATTTAATCGCCTTGCAGAACGAATGTCCCGAAGTGTCCTCAAAAAAAGCGATGGCTGACTTTTTGGAAAATACGCCGTTTTTGGAACTGCATTTAATTTGCAAACATATCCCGCCGTGGATTGAGAACAGCGGAAAATATGAAATAAAAGCGCAAAACAAAGACGGCGCGGTAAGCGCGGTCATCACGCGGAAGTGTTAGCTGTGCAAAATTTCAACCTGTTAGACGAAAGAACTATTCAACTGCCAAGCGGAGTATTTGCGGGGGTGGAAAGCTACGCCTGCTATCCCGACGGCGAATTGGAAGGAATACGGCTGTCAGAAAAAAATATGCTCGTAACGCACGCAGGAGAGCTTATTCCGGCTTATACGGAAACTCATCGGCGCAAAATTAAGTATTCGGTTGAATTTTATAAAGACGGTATGATAAAAGCGGTCGCTCTTGACGAACAGCAGGAAATACAAACGCCCATAGGTGAATTTCCCGCCGAACTTGTAACTTTTTTTGAGACAGGAGAACTTAAACGCTTTTTCCCGTTAGACGGCAAAATAAGCGGTTTGTGGACGGAAGAAGAAGAAAAAGCGCTGGCAATTCCGTTCACTTTTGATTTGTCATTTACAAAATTTACGGCAATAATAAACGGCGTCGGTTTTTATAAAAGCGGCGACATTCGCAGTATTACCATATTCCCCGGCGAAGCGATAACAATACAAACCGCATACGGTGAAATGATAGCACGTAACGGTTTTTCTCTCTATGAAACAGGCGAACTTGAATCGCTGGAACCGTTAAATCTTGTTCAGTTAAAAACGCCGATAGGCGCAATCGCCGCCTTTGATCCGAACGCTATCGGCATTAACGCTGACAGCAATTCGCTTGTCTTTGACGTTTCGGGAAGGGTTACTTCGCTTGTTACCGTAAGCGCTCGCATTGCCGTAACGGAAGGCGAGCGTTTTAAGACATTTTCCCCACGTGAAGTTGTAAATCCGTTAGACGATGAAACCATGATAACGGAAGGTCTTAAAATATCCTTTGACTACAATGAAAATACCGTAACCTTTGAAGAAAACGCCGAAAAATCAACCGTCTCCCTTAACGAGGGGTTTACAGTTATCCCCTTCAACGGCAACGCCTTCACATGCAGTCCGTCAGACTGCGCTAGTTGTTCGATGGGGTGTAAGTAGATAACAAAGAGATCTACCACGAACCACACGAACTAGTACCTTCGGTACATGCACGAACAACGACAAGATATGTACTAAAAGTTCGTGGTGTTCGTGTGGTTCTTCGCACTGTCGGTCACCTAAAGGTGACCTTGCCTTATTACATACAGCGGCATTTATTGGTGCTCTCGCTGTGTGGCATTATTTATCTACACGGCTACGCCGTGCGTTCGTTTAGCGGGTAAAAAAATTCTTCTACCTATTCTTAGCGATAGTCTGCTTATCGCTTAATAATTGTTTATCATTAGGGAATTCCACCAGTCCTTCATTCAAAATCCGTTCCGCCTCAGCGTAATTCTTCTTGTTCCATTCAGCCGCAAAACGGTTGTGGTAATCCGCTATAAGATTGGCTTTGTATGTCCGTAGCGCTTGTTCCAGTTCTCTGTTTGGTCCGTATTTGGAAATAGCGTTTTCCAAATAGCGAATAGCCGCACGCCAATCTTTCCCCGGAGGCGCGCAGAGAGAAATAGCCGTTTTTTGAATAGTGTAAGTTAATAATTCAGACGCTCTTTTTTCCGATAATCTCCCGTTTGCGCGCGCTTTTTCAATAGCGGTAATTACTTCGTTTCCCTCATCAAGAGTTTTAAAATTATTCGCTCTGTTAAAAAGATCGGCGTCGACAATTAACATGTCAAATTGAACGTAGTCGGCTTCGGATATAAACGATTTTTGGTTTTCCAGGAAATTATGCGCGTCCTGAGTTTTCTTTTCTTTAATGTATTTTGAAATCCTGTTGTTTATCGCGGCTGAAAAAAACTCCTGCCATCTGGCGTCGGGATAAATTGAGGAAGCGAAAACAGCCCAGCGAATTCCGTCCTCTTCTTTGTTGCTTCGTAAAAGCGAGGCGCCGTAATTTAATAATCTGTCCATCAGGTCTTTTCTTGGATCTGTAAATAAAAAGTCGGATGTTGAAGTTTCGGTTGTTTTTGTATATGAGTTTCCCAGCAGAAGCGCGGCGCGGTCAACGGCAAGAGGAACAGAAGCGGAAAAATTATTCGCTCTTTCATAATCGCCGACTCTGTTATTTAAAATTAAAGAGACAAGCTCTATCTGACTGATTATCTGGCGGTCGCGGTAATTCTGCGGAGGCACATACGCAAACCCCGTGGTTTTTCCGCTTGAGTCGTGGAATTCCTTGCGGTTTCCGGGATCAAACCCGTACTGGTTTGTCGTTTCAACGTCAAAATTTTGCCCGTTAATATGAACCATTGCAAACGCGTGATCTTTTGTCATAACTCCGCTTGTGTTAAGACCCGCGGATTTACAAAGAATGGTATAAAAAACGGCGGAGGAGACGCAGTTGTATCTTCCGTTTGAAACAAGGGTGTCCAATCTGGTTTGGTAAAGGTAGTAATTTTTTAATATATTTTTATGCATATAATTCAGGATAAATTCGGCTTTTTCCTTTTCGGAAAAGTCGGGGTTTATAGCCGAGTTTAGGGCGGAAACGGTTGTTTTTATTTTATCCATACCTGAAAAATCAGCGTCTCCGGACGCCCAAAGGCTTATTTCCGCAAGAGCAGTCCATGAATAACCTGATTGTACGCCTAAATGGTAATAATCAAGGGCTTTTGGTTCGGGTTCAATTCGCGGAAAGGCGTTTTGCGCGTGAATTTTCACGGGAAAACTGAAAATTGACGCCAAAATAATTAATAATGTAATTGACGGTTTTAAAATCACAATTTATTATATAATAGAATAAAATAAAAAGTTAATCATTTTTGGAAAAATGTTGGAGGAATAATGACCGGTTTAGATGCGGATTTGATTATCATTGGCGCGGGTCCGGCGGGGCTTACCGCCGCACAATACGGAGCAAGAGCTAATTTGAAAGTCCTTGTTATTGAACAAATTGCTCCCGGAGGACAGATTCTGGTTATTGATCGGTTGGAAAATTATCCGGGCGTTACCGAGGAAATTTCAGGTTATGAATTTTCGCTTGCCTTATACAAACAGGCTGAAACTTTTGGAGCGACTTTTCTTACGGAAACCGTAACAAGTATAAAAAAAGACGGGCATTTTACCGTAGGGCTTTCGGACGGGAAAACTCTCACCGCTTTCGCTGTAATTCTTGCGACAGGTTCAAAGCCGGCTTTGCTCGGCGTTCCCGGCGAAAAGGAATTTTCCGCAAAGGGCGTTTCTTACTGCGCTACCTGCGACGGTCATTTTTTCAAAAACAAGAAAATGTTTATTGTCGGCGGAGGGGACGCCGCTTGTGAGGAAGCGCGTTATCTTTCACATTTAACGGAAAAAGTTGTGTTATTTCACAGACGGGACAGTTTCCGCGCCCAAAAAGCTCTTGCCGAAAGGACGATGAAAAATCCAAAAATCGAAGTGCGTTTTAATACGATAATTAAAGAAATAAAAGGCGATGAAAGAGTAAAATCGGTTATTTGGGAAAATAACAAAACAGGCAAAACCGGCGAAGAAGAAACAGACGCCGTTTTTATTTTTGTCGGCACTGTTCCGCAGTCTGCGCTTGCGCGCTCTTTAGGCGCTAAATTAGACGAAGGCGGTCATATAATTACCGATCAAAAAATGGCGACCAATGTTTCCGGTTTCTACGCAATTGGTGATATAAGATCCAACGCTTTCCGGCAAGTTGTAACAGCCGCCGCCGACGGAGCGATTGCCGCGCATAATGCCGCAGACTATATTGATGAAGCAAAAAGTAAAAAATGAAACGCAGGTTCTTGTTTTTTTCCTGTGTATATTTTTATTTTTCAATTCTCTCTCTCTTTTCTCTCTAAGCTTTAACGACGCGGGAACTCCGGCGGAACTTGCCGCCGCCATTGAAAACGCCATGACGGATGAGCAGGCTCTTGCGCAGGTTTTTATGCTTGGCTGGATTGGGGAAGAGCCGTCGCCGTTAATTATGGACTGGATCCGTCAAAGAAATATCGGCGGTGTAAAAATTTTCGGATGGAATACGGCAAATACGCATAAACTAGCCGAGACCGTAGGCATTTTACAGGGCGCAAGTTTAAACGGCGCCTTTAACATTCCGCTTCTTGTCGCTACGGATCAGGAAGGCGGGTGGATACGCCACATCAAGGGCGATACAAGCGAAACTCCCGGAAATATGGCGATAGGCGCGTCGGGTTATCCCCGCGACGCATATCTGTCAGGTTATTACATAGGCAAGGAATTGGCTCTCCTTGGAGTCAACATGAATTTCGCCCCAACTGTCGATCTTTTTACAAACCGCGATTCAGTATTGATAGGTCCGCGGGCTTTTGGAAGCGATCCTGTAAGGGCGGGGATTTTAGGCGCGGCGTTTGTAAAAGGGCAGCTTGCCGCGGGAATTATCCCTACTGCGAAACATTATCCCGGTCACGGGGATACTGATCTTGACTCTCACGGAATCCTTCCAAAAATAGAGGTTTCTTTTAATACCCTTTGGGAGAGAGAACTTGTTCCGTACCGTATGCTTGCCGCGGAAGGACTGCCCGCCGTTATGAGCGGACATCTTGCGTTTCCGTTAACGCAGTCCGGAACGGCTCCGGCCTCGCTTTCATCGTGGCTTCTTCGCGACATACTGCGGGATAAAATAGGTTTTAAGGGCATTGTAATAACCGATGATTTAATTATGGCGGGCGCGACGTCTACCACAGGTTCTCTAGCCCGTACCGCAAAACAGGCGATTATCGCGGGCAACGATATTATAATGTTTTCAAGTACGCTGTCTCTTTATGATCCTGTGTGGACTTTCCTTCTTTCTTCTATGAGGGAAGAAAAAGAATTCCGTCAATATGTAAGGGCTTCCACCCGCAGAATTCTGGAATTAAAATTAACTTATATGCGAGGTAACACAAAAGTTCCGTATATTCCCGATTTAAAAAAAGTAGATAAGGGGCTCCATGATCCGGAAGGAACAGCTTATTTTTTAAACCTTGCCGCGCGAAGCGTAACAATAGTAAAACCCGTTCCGGCGGATTCTGTTTTTCCGGTAACAAAGGAAAACGCCGGCCGCGTTCTTTTAGCCGGCAGGTTTCCCGAATTTATCAGTTACGGAAGGATCGCGTTTCCGGGCGCTGCGGTTTACCGTTTGCCCTCTTCTGCGCAGCCTAACGATATTTTATATTACGCGCGTAACGCGGATACCGTAATTTTCTGCCTTTCGGACAATTTCGATCTTCGTTTCTTGCGCAATTTACAGCAGTTGAATAAAAAAGTGATAGTTCTTTCGATATTAAGTCCCGTTTACCTTGAAAGCGTAGAATGGGTAACAGGCGCGGTTGCCGTGTACAGTTACGCTCCGGAATCTTTTGCCGCCGGTTTTTCGGCAATAACAGGCAGAATCCCGGCGCAGGGTATACTTCCCTATGAGTGATTCCTTTTCATGGCGTAAAGTAAAAAAGAACGACTTTCCGCGCGTTGAAAAACTGCTTATTGACGCGGAAAACAATTATGTCAACGCCTGCGCCAAATTCCTTTTACAAAAGGAAGCCGATGTCTCAATTTGGGTATTGAGCGGGAAAAACGATGATCTTAAGGCGGTAATAGTTTACTGGAAAAATAATATATTGCCTGTCTTATGCGGTCATATTGAGGCTTTAGATGGTTTTTATAAAGAATTTTTGTCGTCAAAAAAAATACATTCGATACAGGGTTTAAAATCGGAAGTAATGGCTTTGGAAAATGAAATAACCAAAGACAGGGAGGAACCAAAGGATATAATAGATTATCATCTTATGAGCCTTGACGCTCCTCCAAAAAAAAAGGATACTTGGTCAAATATTACCAATCTAAGGTTGGTAACGCCTAAAATGTCTGATATTGACGCGCTGGCTCCTTTACAGGCGGAATATGAAAAAGAGGAGGTGCTTCCCAAAGGGGCGACTTTCAGCCCGGCGGCAAGCCGTGTGAATACAGCCAATATAATCGCCAAAGGGCAGGTTTTGGCGGCGGAAATTGACGGTCGGTTTGTCGGAAAAATCAATGTAAGCGCGGTCTCTTTTACAAGGTTTCAGGTAGGCGGCGTTTATGTATACCCGGAATTTCGGGGCAGGGGAATAGCCGGCGCAATGGCGTACGAGTTTGTTTCCTCGCTTATCTCACAGGGCAGGGGAGTAACTCTTTTTGTCAGAAAATCGAACATTTCCGCCTGCCGATTGTATAAAAGTTTAAGTTTTGAAAATATTAACGATTATTCAATAATATACTATTGATATAATTCAATATATTATGTATAATGCTCTTATGGCGTATTTATATGAAACACATCTTCATACTTCTCCTGTTAGTAAATGCGCTATATCCAGGGGCGCAGATTATATTACCGGTTATCAGGATTTGGGATATTCGGGAATCATAGTAACGGATCATTTTTTTAACGCAAATTGCTCTTTATCCAAAAAGCTTCCGTGGAGTGAATGGGTAAACCGTTTCTGCCAGGGATATGAGGAAGCGTACAATGAGGGGTTAAAGCATGGTTTTGATGTTTTCTTCGGATGGGAAGAAACATTTGACGGCTTTGATGACTATCTTGTTTACGGGCTGGATAAAAACTGGCTGCTGGAGCATCCTGAAGTCCGCACGTGGACAAGAAAAGAGCAGTATACTACTGTAAAAAATTCCGGGGGCTGTGTTGTTCATGCCCATCCGTTCAGACAGAGACACTATATTTCTAAAATAGTTCTTTCACCGGGCTGTGTGGACGCTGTTGAAATTGTAAACGGCGGACATGAAGACGTGTCTTTTGACGCCCTTGCCTCTCGTTACGCGAAAAAAATAGGAAAGACGGTTACCGCCGGAACAGACATACATGACGCCTCTGATATTGAGTTTAACGAAATTTTCGGAATATACTCGAATAAAAAATGGAACAGTATTTTGGATTATGTAAACATGGTTTTAAATGACGAAATAATCGGTTTAAGGGTAAATGAAGACAGGACTAAATACAACGGAACGGAAAACGTAAGGATGCCGGTTGAAATAATAGATATAAATGATGAAATAACAGATAAGCATTGGAAGGATTATATATGACCGAGAAGACTGCCCATATTCCTGAACGTATAAAGGAATTAAGGGAGATTCTTGAAGTCAGCGCAATGGATTTGGCAAAAGACACCGGTATTCCTTTTGATACTTACGGCAAATATGAAAGCGGCGAGTTAGACATACCAATCAGCGTTTTATATATGATAGCGGGACGTCTTGGAACAAACATTACAGTCCTTCTTACCGGAGAAGAGGCAAGAATGGACAGCGCGGCGGTTTGCAGAAAGGGTAAGGGAGTGGAGATTGAACGCTACCCGGGGTATGAGTTTTCAAGTCTTGCGTATAACTTTAAACACAGAACAATGGAGCCCCTGCTTGTTACTCTTGACTCTTCAAAACCTCCGGTCGGACAAGTGTCTCATACCGGACAGGAGTTTAACTTTGTGGTTGAAGGGCAGGTAAAAGTAACGGTTGTAAAAGCGGAGCATATTTTAAATCCCGGCGATTCTATTTATTTTGACGCCCGTCTTCCCCACGCGCAAAGCGCCGTTAACGGAACAGCTCAATTTTTAACGATAATTCAGGAATAACTTATGAACGAAATACTTTCGCGTTACATTCCGCGCATAGAATTTGACAGTTACGATGATTTTTACAAAAACTACCGCTGTAATGTTCCCGATAATTTTAATTTTGCCTACGATGTAGTTGATGAGTGGGCAAAATTACAGCCTGAAAAACTTGCCCTGCTGTGGACGGACGATACTCAGGAAATGAGATCTTTTACCTTTGCGGATATAAAACGTCTTTCGGATAAAGCCGCAAACGCCCTGATTTCGTTAGGTATAAAAAAAGGCGACGTAGTTAAGCTTATCTTAAAACAGCGTCCGGGCGTATGGGTATTAATGTGCGCCCTTTCAAAACTCGGGGCGATTTGTATTCCCGGAACATATCAGCTTACAGCCAAAGATTTGGAATACAGGTGCAATATTGCCGGCGTAAAACTTTTAATTACCGTTGACGACAAAGAGTTAATGGAGAATATCGCTCTTGCGCGTCCAAACTGTAAAAAATTGGAAAAAATAGCGGTTATAGGTGAAACAATTCCGGCGGGCTGCATCAACATGAAAGCGGAAATTCAAAAAGCGTCTGAAAATTTTACAAGGGTAGCGACTGTAACAAAAGACCCTATGCTTATTTATTTTTCTTCCGGTACTGCCGGAATGCCCAAAATGGTGCTTCACAACCACAGTCTGCCGTTAGGGCATATTGTTACCGCAAAGTACTGGCACTGCGTGGAAGACAACTGCGTTCACCTGACACAGACTGATTCAGGTTGGGCAAAGTTCGCGTGGGGAAAAATTTACGGACAGTGGATTTGCGGCGCGGCAATCGGCGTTTATAACACTGAAAAATTTACTCCCAAGGGAATGTTAGACGCAATTTTACGCTTAAAACCGGCTACCTTTTGCGCTCCCGCCACCGTATTCCGTTATCTGATAAAGGAAGATCTTTCACACTATGATTTTAGTTTTATCCGCCACACGTCCGTTGCCGGAGAGCCGTTAAGCCCTGAAGTTTACAATAAATTATTTGAGCTTACAAAACTTGAAATCCGCGAAGGTTTCGGGCAAACAGAGACTTCCGTAATGGCGGCTGTTTTTAAGTGGCTACCTGTAAAACCGGGCTCAATGGGAAAACCCGCTCCGCTGTTCGGTCTTAAATTGCTGGAAGAAAACGGGACTGAATGTGAGGAAGGTATTGTAGGAAATATGAGTATAACTTGCGCCGGAAAAAATATGTACGAAACCAAAGACTGCGATCCTGACAGTATGCCGCCTGTAATCGGCAACTCAGACTTTCCGGGTATTTTCCGCGGTTATTGGAAAGACAAAGAAACAACGGAAAGCTGCTGGAATAACGGAACATACAGAACGGGCGACATGGCGTGGAAAGACAACGACGGTTATCTGTGGTTTGTCGGGCGTAACGACGACGTAATCAAATGCTCAGGTTACCGCATTGGTCCTTTTGAAGTTGAAAGCGCGTTAATGGAACACCCGTCAGTGCTTGAGTGCGCCGTCACCGCCGCCCCCGATCCAATGAGAGGGCAGGTTGTGAAGGCGACCATCGTTCTTGCGCGCGGTTACACAGCCTCGGATGAATTAATCCGCGAACTGCAAAACCATGTAAAACATGTAACGGCTCCGTACAAATACCCGCGCATCATTGAATTTGTGCCTGAATTGCCAAAAACAATCAGCGGTAAAATTCAGCGTAACATGATACGGAAAAAAGATTTTAAAGACTAATTACAGGTAGTCGCTGGCAACGCTTGCGGCTTTATCAAAATCGCTGTGCAGTAAATGCATGGAGATAGCGTCAATATGCTCTTTGATGGAACGCGACCACTTTTTTTGTTCAAGCTCTTCCAGCGCCAAGTTGGCGGCTACTTCATCATACTTTTCGCAGGCATTTTGAATAGCGAGCATTTTTTTGGATAATAAAACAAGGTCGTTTTCAAAAACTTCCTCTACGGAACTATCGTCTTTTGGTTTTATTCTGTCTATAGTTTCGCGTAATGCATCCAAAAACGCCGGAGTTTCGTCTATCATTACGGATATATCTTTCGCTCGCCCCGCCATTTCCAGTTTAAGCGCTTCGGCGGATAACTGTTTTTCTCCCATATTGTTAAGCGCGCTTTTCATTGAATGGACGTCGATAATATATTGCCGGATATCGTCGTTTCTGCGGAATGAATTCGAGAGTATTGTTTCTATTCTTTCAAAAGCGCTCTCGGCATCGCGCGCGAAAATAGCTTTTAATTTAGGATCAGAAGACGGATCCGCATTTTTAATCGCATGTTCCGTAGTAACGGCAGCCTGCCGCCGCGCGGCTTCAATAACTTCAGGCGGGTATTTGTCGCGCACCAGTTTATTAAGCGTAGCGTTTATTTGCCGTATGTCTATCGGTTTGGAAATAAATCCGTCGAATCCGTTCTTCATAAACACTTCCGCCTGTCCTACAATCGCGTTAGCTGTCAACGCAATGACAGGATTAGTGTAGCCCATCTCTCTTATAATTTTTACGGCTTCTATACCGTCCATTTTCGGCATAAAATGATCCAGGAATATAATGTCAAAGACAGCGCCGTTTTTAATTTTTTCAATCATTTCAAAACCGCTTCTGGCGGTTTCAATAGATAAACCATAAGGAGCCATCAATCCTCTGGCGACATACAGATTTGTTTCCACGTCGTCTACTATTAAAATTCTGCCATAAGGCATATACTCGTATACAATCTGCTTCTTTTTTCCCGTTTGTGACAAATCAGAATTACGGAAATTATTTAGTTTTACCGCCATTTCTTTGCCCAGTACCGCGGTATTTTCAATTATTTTTTGCGGTAAACGCACGGTAAATACGGAGCCTTTACCCGGTTCGCTCTCTACTTTTATCTCACCGCCCATTATAATGACAAGTTGTTTTGTAATACTCATTCCAAGACCGGTGCCTTCTACTTTGTTGTTAATGTCGGTATTAAAGCGGGTAAATTCCTCAAACAATTTATCTACCTGTTCCGACGTCATACCCTGTCCTGTGTCCGATATGCGTAAAACAAGCGTAACAAGCGACGGGTCTTCCTGATATTCGGCGGAAATCGACATGGAAATTTCACCGTTATCCGTATATTTAAAAGCATTGGAGAGTAAATTGTTTATGATTTGTTTTATACGCAGTTCGTCACCTAACAATCTTGACGGAATATTCTCGTCAACATTAAGGGTAAATTCAATTTGTTTATTGTCGTACAATATAACATTAAGATAAACCGTATCGTTTATCAGGCTTGGGAAATCGTAATTGCTCAAAGAAAGTTCCATTTTGCCTGACTCTATCTTGGACATGTCCAATATGTTGTTTATAAGGCTAAGCAGCAGATAACCGGAATTACTGATTTTTCCAAGCGCTTCCTGAAGTTCATTGGGAAGACTTTGATTTTGCAGTTGAATTTCCGTAATGCCCAGAATCGCGTTCATTGGCGTTCGTATTTCGTGGCTTATTTTTGTAAGGAAATTACTTTTAGCGTTATTGGCTTGAATCGCCTGTTCTTTTGCGATAATTAACTCATTTATATCGATAGAATGCTGAATGTGGACAATTCTCCCGTCTGACCATTCCATATAACGGCTGGTATTGCGGTATATACGGTTTGTTACTGGGTTAAGCATTTCCCATGTGACTATCCCCAGCGGATCATTGTCAAGTGTACGACAGGGGCAAAAATCGCATATTTCATCTTTATCGTGAAAAAACACTTTATAACAATGCCGCCCTACATATTCACCCTCAATTTTAAAATGATTCTTCATAAAGTTGTTAATAAATAAAACTTCGCCTGTTTGCGGAATGTTAACATAAATCATCACGTTAAGGCTGTTCAGCATATTTTCCAAAAGATTGAACGATTGTTTTGATTGATTCATTTGGGTAACGGCGTCTTTTAATTCCCGTAAATCGCGCACATAAGCCGCTAAAACAAAATCGTCATAGTGTTTAACGCGTACAAGCGTAATTTCGCAAGGTATCGGTTCGCCATTCAGGTTCTGGTGCATACACTCTATTTGGAGATAACCTTCTACAAAAGCTTTATTAAGACATTCAGTTATCATGTTTTTCGATAAATTTCCGTCCGGCTGGTACTCGGGTGAAAGTTCATCAAATTTTTCCAGGTATTCCTGTTTGCTTGATAAACCGAATATTTTAACTATCGCCTCATTGCAGTCTAAAATATTAGAATTAATATCAATATAGCTTGCGCCTAATGGCATGGCGTCAAACATAATCTGAACACGATCGTTAGATTCGCGTATTTTGCTGGTTCTTATATTTTTTTCTACCGCATTGCTCAACATTAAACCCATGGATGTTAACATATTGATTTCATCATCCGAGAATACACGATCCTGCCTGCAGTCGTGAACGCTGAATAATCCCCAGAAATAATTATCTAAAAACATAGGGATAATAACAATTGATTTTATTCCATATGCTCTTAAAAAAGCGCCTTCGGTTTCTCCCAAGGTTGACAGCGGCGCGTTAATATATCCGCCGCGCATGAATAATTGTTTCCACTCAGAACTTACGTTGTAAGATAAGGTTGTGCCGACAGGTCCGTTTTCAAAGCTGCTGGCGTGCGGGCTTAGCCATTGATTCGTTAGGATACATTGCAGTTCGCCGTTTATTATCTCATTGCGCAAAATATGAACGCAGTCCAAATCCATACAGTTGCCTATAAGATCAAAACTCTTTAACAGCGACGATTTAAATGATTTTTCATCATTGATAGACAATAAAATTTCCGCCGCTCTGTTTACCGTATTCAATAAATTTTCACGCTGATTGATTTCCCTCAACATCTGTTTTGATTCGCGTAAATCGCGCAAATAAGCCGTTATAATGGATTTTTTATTATGCTGTGTTCGTACAAGCGTAATTTCACATGGTAACGGCTCTCCGTTCAGTTTCTGGTGCATCCATTCAAACCGGTAGTAACCTTCGTCATAGGCTTTTTTGATAACTTCTAACATTTTTTCGCTTGACAGTCTCCAATCAGGCTGATATTTAGGCGAAAGTTTGGGGAAATTTTCGATATATTCCTGTTTACTTGATAATCCAAACATTTTAATAGCGCCCAAATTACAGTCAAAAAAACTAAACTCTTCATCATGAAAGTTTGCGCCTAACGGCATGGTGTCAAATATAACCCGCAGGTGATCTTCCGCTATATTCCTTTCTTTGATAATATTGTTCAAAATAAAAATGAAAAATACTATTAATGACGTTCCCAGTAATATGGAACCTATTTTTAATAGAATTATATGTGCTGTCATTTCGCTGCTTTTATGCGAAATGATATTTCTTATTGCTTCCATTTTAACGCCGGTAAACAAAATGCCGATAACTTCGTTTGTATTGGGTTGAAAAAGAGGGCGGTATAAGGTCAGGTATTCATTGTCCAAAATAATATCTTTACCGATATAATCTTCGCCGTATTCAATGGAAGTATACGCCGCGCTTTTATCTTCAAGAAAAACATTTAACGCCGGTTTCCCGTCTGAATCAATAATACTGGATGTTATACAGCGGTAAACGTTGTTTTCTTTTATATAAACAGCCATCTCTATTCCAAGATTGTGCGACATGTGTTCAATAAGTTCCCGGTGGTGGTGTGTGGGAGAAAAGCCCTCGTCGATATAATCGCCTTTTTCATAGTGCTTAATGCTATGTTCATTTTCCAGCGCGGATTCAAGATATATCATGTCGTCTTTAAGTCTGTCTTTTTCCACGTGGATGATGTTTTCCATGTTCGCGGTTTCCATATTCATGGTTTGCATATGGAAAACATTTATAATAAAAAGCACTGTTAGTGAAAGAAGAATAAATACTGTGGCGACTCCGGTTATCTTTGAACTTAAGCTCATTTAAATCTGTTTCCTTGTATTTATTTACAATGCTCCTCTTACTTCTTCTAACTGTTTCTGCACAGCAATAAATACTTCTATTATTTTAGGATCGAAATGTTTACCGGCATTTGTTGAAATAATTTTAACAGCTTCTTCGTTAGCAAGCGGTTCTTTGTAAGGACGCTTTGATACAAGCGCGTCATATACGTCAATAATCGCCATAAGACGACCATGCAGGGGAATATCCGCTCCTTTTAAACCGTGCGGATAACCGGTGCCGTCCCAGTGTTCATGATGGTATTCGGCAAACAATTTAGCGTTATGCAAAAATTCTTCTTCGCCCGTTTGTTTTAAAATTTTATCGATTAATTTTACGCCTTCAATGGGGTGGTTTTTCATCTGCTCATATTCTTTTTCATCCAATTTTCCCGGTTTGTTTAAAACCGTATCTAATATGTTAATTTTTCCCATATCATGCAAACGGGCGGACGACGCGATTTTATCGATATTCCATGAGGATATTTCATCGGTGTATACTCCGCGTTCTTTCATTGCGTTTAAAAGTATTTTGATATACATTGCCGTACGATCATTGTGACCTACCGTATCTCTGTCGCGTTCTTCTACCACGTTCGCAAAAACAGCCATAATGCCGTTTTGCAGAAGTTTAATTCTTTTTGTACGTTCGCTGATTACGTCTTCTATGTCCAACTGTGTTTTAATACGGTTAAGCAGTACGGGAGCGGAGAAGGGTTTTGAGATGAAGTCCACCACGCCCATTTCAAAGCCTTTGGCTTCGATATCGTCGTCTGAAAAACTTGTAAGGAACATAACCGGAATATCCGCGTATAAAGGTTTGGATTTTAACATTTGTAATGTTTCAAAACCGTCCATTCCGGGCATTTGAATATCAAGAATTATTAAATCGGGAGTAATTTTTTCTAAAAGTGAAAACATTTTTACGCCGGACAACATTGTTAAAACCCTATAGTGATTTTCCAGCGCCCTTTTAGCTATTGCAAGACTTGTATCACTGTCATCAACCATAAAAATTGTTTTCATAACCCTGCTCTTGAAAAAATAATGCGATTTTTCATACTTTTGTTCAATTATCCGCTGATTTTGCCATTTTGTCAATTAAAATGTTTGTTTTTATATAGGCGTTTCTCCGATTTATTTGTTAAATTCAATCATTTTTCCCGCCAGTTGTTCAAAATCGTTAATTAGCATAATAAAACTCTCTTTCTTCCTTAAGTTTTTCCTGCACATCAAGAAATACTTCAACTATTTTTGGGTCGAATTGCTTACCGGAATCCTTTAAAATGATATCTACCGCCTCTTCGTTAGTATACGCTTCTCTGTAAGGTCGTTTGGATACAAGCGCGTCATACGCGTCAACAATCGCCATAATGCGGCCATGAAGCGGTATATCCGTGCCCTTAAGCCCGTACGGATAACCTTTTCCGTCCCAGCGTTCATGGTGATATTCGGCGTAAAGTTTGGCGCTACTTAAAAACTCCTCTTCGCCTGTCTTTTTTATCATATTGTCTATTATCTTTACGCCTTCAGTCGGGTGGAATTTTATATTCTCATATTCTTTTTCGCTCAATTTACCGGGTTTGTTCAAAATCGTGTCTAAAATGCTTATTTTTCCCATGTCATGCAGGCGGGAAGAAAAAGCGACTTTTTCTATATTCCAATTGTTTATTTCTTTGGCGTACACCCCTCGTTCTTTCATCGCTTCTATCATTATTTTGATATATGCTTCCATGCGATCATTGTGCCCCTGTGTGTCCTTATCGCGCGCTTCCGCCATATTGGCATAAACTATCATAATGCTGTTTTGCAGGCGTATAAAATTTTCAGACGGTTCGCGAACCAACCAGTCAATATCAGTCTGTGTTTTTATGCTGTTAAGCATTGTCGGCGTGGAAAAGGGTTTAGAAAGAAAGTCTACCACGCCAAATTCAAAGCTGAGGGTTTCAATATTTCCCACTCTTTCGTTCGTCAGAAATATAATGGGAGAATTAGAGTATAACGGATTTTCTTTTAATTTTTGAAATGTTTCAAATCTGTCTGTTTCGGGAACATCAATATCCAGCAGAACTAATTCAGGAGTAATTTTTTCCAAAAGCGTAAACATCTTTTCGCTTGACAACATTGTTAATACTCTTTGATGATTTTCCAGAGCTTCTTTAGCTAATAAAAGGCTAATATTGCTGTCGTTTAGTACGAAAACCGTCTTCATATTCTTTTTTCCGTTATCCCTCTTTGAACCGCAAAACCTCCCAGTTTTTTATTGATAAAAATGGACAAATCTGTTTTTCTACCCGGAAAAGAGAAAAACTTAAAAAAAACTGCCGGTTGTATGTTTTCCTCCCATAGTAAATGGGGGGGGGGGGGGGGGTATTATTAACAGTTGTTTTTAAAAAGACAGTGGAAAAAATAATGTGGACATTATTTTCATTCATATAATAATTTTAGGCTCTTAAACCGGTTTTGTCAATAAAATGTTAAATTATAGTAAAAAATAGTAAAAAATTGATATATTAATGTCAAAAAATTATTGGAAATTTATTAATTATTTGTTAAAAAACTACATTTTTTCTGTTATTGACATTTTTCCGTTTATTGTTGTAAATTGAACCATGTTTATAGGCGTTAGTTTTATTCCAATCCACTGGTTATGGGTGGTCCTTACTGTAATTTTTGCCGTTATCGAGGTTTTTACCTTAGGGCTTACAACCATTTGGTTTGCGATTGCGGCTCTTGTTATGGTTTTCCTCTCTTTTTTGCACATACCGCTTGTTTTTCAAGTTTTAATTTTTCTTGCTATTTCCGCAGTTCTGCTTTTCTTTACCCGTCCTATAGCGGTAAAAAAGTTGAAAATCGGCAAGGTAAAAACCAATGTTGACAGTCTGGCGGGGAAGTGCGCCCTTGTAACAAAAAAGATCACGGAATTTGACAATGGAGAAGTCAAGATAAACGGTCTAATTTGGACGGCAAAAACGGAAGACGGCTCTGTCTTAACGGAAGGAAGCAAGTGCGAAATAGTACGAATTGAAGGCGTTCATGCAATTGTTAAAACGTACAATGAAAATAAAAGCGGCGGATCATCCGTTGATGAATCGTCATCTGAAAATTAATTTATAAAGAGGTATATCATGTGGTCAATTATTGTTTTGTCGGCGTTTGTTTTAATTTTGATTATTTCCAATGTCAGGATTGTATCCCAATCCAACGCGTATGTAATTGAGCGTCTCGGCGCGTACAACGCGACGTGGAGCACAGGCATTCATGTAAAAATGCCGTTTATTGACCGTATAGCGGGCATGGTCTCGCTTAAAGAGCAGGTCGCCGACTTTGCTCCTCAGCCTGTAATTACAAAAGACAATGTTACGATGATGATCGATACGGTAATTTATATGCAGATAACAGACCCCAAACTGTACACATACGGCGTTATAAATCCCATGAGCGCCATTGAAAACCTTACCAGCACAACATTGCGTAACATAATCGGGGAACTGGAACTTGACGAGACTCTTACAAGCCGCGACATGATCAATACAAGAATGCGCACTGTGCTTGACGAGGCGACAGACCCCTGGGGCATTAAGGTAAACCGCGTTGAAGTAAAAAATATCGCTCCGCCCAAGAGCATTCAAGAAGCGATGGAAAAACAGATGAGAGCCGAGCGCGAAAGACGCGAATCCATTTTAAAAGCCGAAGGCGAAAAACAGTCCGCCATTCTTGTCGCGGAAGGACAGAAAGCGTCGGCGATATTGAAAGCCGAGGCGGAAAAAGCCGCCGTTATTCTGCAGGCGGAAGCGGCAAAAGAAGCGCAAATCCGCGAAGCCGAAGGAGAGGCGCAGGCAATTCTTAACGTGCAGAAAGCGACCGCCGACGGTCTTAACATGATAAAGAGCGTAAACGCCGATGATCCTCTGATTAAACTGAAAAGTTTGGAAGCTCTTCAAAAAGTAGCGGACGGACAGGCGACAAAGATTATTATTCCTTCTGAGATACAGAATTTGGCTGGGCTTGTTACAAGCGTGGCGGAGTTGGCAAGAAAATAGAATAGTTTATTTAAAATATCTGACAGCGCCCGCGAAAATATCCATTTTTCTAATACCCGGTATATTCCTGTAAATACCGTCGTCTAACCGTTCGTTATGAGCCATGCGCCCGAAGACTCTGCCGTCGGGCGATGTAATTCCCTCAATAGCAAAATCGGAATTATTTGGGTTAAAGCGTATATCCTGCGAGGCGTTGCCGCCGTGATCAGCATATTGGGTTGCGATTTGACCGTTAGCCGCTAAAGAGCGGATAATGCTTTCCTGCGCGATGAAGCGTCCCTCGCCGTGCGAGATTGGCACTATAAATTGTTCTCCTAGTTCAAAGCAGGAAAGCCACGGCGATTTATTGGAGACAACTTTTGTATTTACAAGCGTAGACTGATGCCTGCCGATTGTATTAAATGTGAGAGTGGGGGAGTCTTCCGTCATATCGCGGATTTCGCCGTAAGGCACAAGACCCAGTTTTATAAGCGCCTGGAATCCGTTGCATATTCCGCATATCAGCCCGTCGCGGTTTTTCAAAAGGTCTGTAACCGCGTCGCAAATCGCTCTGTTACGCATAAATGCCGTGATAAATTTTCCCGATCCGTCGGGCTCATCTCCGCCTGAAAATCCTCCGGGAATAAATATTACCTGCGATTTTCTCACCGCTTTTTCAAAATCAGTAACGCTTTGGGCAACGGCGGCGGGAGTTAAGTTTCGTATAACAAATATTTCCGCTTTTCCCCCCGCTTTTTCAACCGCCCTCGCGCTGTCGTATTCGCTGTTTGTTCCGGGAAAAACAGGAATAACAAACTTGGGTTTTGAGAACGAGTTTAATACGCTTTTTTTTCTGTTTTTCTCTGTTTTTTCCCGTTTCCATGTGAAATTCTCAAGTTTTCCATCTTGTTTAATAAGATACGGATAAACAGGTTCAAGAGTTTTTTCCCATTCATTTTGTAATGTTTCAAGGGGTATGTTATATGTTTTTGTTTTAAGAGTATAATCGCCTGTTGTGCGACCTATTAAAACAGCGTTTTTTATTTGTAACGGCGAGTCGGTTTCAATAATAAATCCGCAAAAACCGGTTCCTGTAAAAAGTTCATTTTCCGCAGTAAAGCCTATTTTGTTACCCATGCACATTTTTACAACCGCTTCCGCAGTTCCGCCGCCGCCGCTTGCCCAGCAGGAGAGAATCTTTTTATCCGTGATAAGTTCTTCCATATCGTCAAAATATTCGCGTAACGCTTCAAAATTAACTTTTTCATAAACGGATAAAGGCGGTTTTAACAAATAGACATAGCTGTTCGCTTTTTTAAATTCAGGCGTGATGACGTTATAAAGTTTTGCGGTGGAAACGGCGAAAGATACCAAAGTAGGGGGAACATCAAGTTGACCGCTGTCGGCAAGGGTAAAACTTCCTGACATTGAGTCTTTTCCGCCGATTGCGGCCGTTTCAAGACCGATTTGCGCGTCAAGAGCGCCTAACAAGGCGGCGGCGGGCTTTCCCCAGCGGAGCGGATCGTCGCGTAACCTTTCAAAATATTCCTGAAACGTAAGCCAGCATTTTCTTCTGCTTCCGCCCGCGGCGATTATCTTCGCCACTGAATGAACAACGGCGAAAACCGCTCCGTGGTACGGACTTGTCTCGGATATTAAAGGGTCAAAACCCCATGACATAATTGAACAGGTTTTTGTTTCGCCGTTTAGTACGGGTATTTTTGCCGCCATTACCTGCGCCGGAGTAATGCCGTATTTGCCGCCAAAAGGAGCAATGACCGTCGCGGCTCCGATACATGAATCAAAACGGTCAACAAGCCCTTTTTGTGAGCAGATATTAAGACCGCCTATTAAAGATTTTAGTTCTTGCTCGTTTACAATTTTGTTCTCCGGCGTTGTCAGCTGAATATCTTTTATGTGAACTCTCGCGGTTTTTTTCGCGCCGTTGGAATTTAAAAATTCTCTGGAAATATCAACGATAGTTTTACCGTTCCATTTCATTACAAGACGCGGAATCTTTGTAACTTCCGCTATTATTTCCGCCTCAAGATTTTCTTTTTTCGCGAGCGCGATAAACTTTTCGGCGTCTTTTTTGGAAGTAACTACCGACATTCTTTCCTGACTTTCGCTTATCGCAAGTTCAGTTCCGTCCAGCCCTTCGTATTTTTTTAATATTTTGTTTAAGTCGATTACAAGTCCGTCGGCGATTTCGCCCACTGAGACGCTTACCCCTCCCGCGCCGAAATCATTACAGCGTTTAATAAGACGCGCGGCTTTTGTATCGCGGAAAAGCCGCTGTATTTTTCGCTCTTCCGGCGCATTGCCTTTTTGCACGTCGGCGCCGCAAGTTTCCAGCGAAGAAGACGTGTGCGATTTTGAAGAGCCTGTAGCGCCGCCGATGCCGTCGCGTCCTGTTCTGCCGCCCAAAAGAATTACAACGTCTGTAGGAGACGGGGCGACGCGCACAACGTTTTTTAAAGGCGCGGCGCCGATAACAGCCCCTATTTCCATGCGTTTCGCGGCGTAACCCGGGTGGTATATTTCATGAACATGACCTGTAGCAAGACCTATTTGATTTCCGTAAGAACTGTAGCCTGCCGCCGCAGTGCGGCAAATTTTCCGCTGAGGTAGTTTGCCTTCAAGAGTTTCGTTTGCGTGCGCCAGCGGATTCGCCGCTCCGGTTACGCGCATTGCCTGATACACAAAGGCGCGCCCGGAGAGCGGATCGCGTATCGCCCCGCCAAGGCAGGTGGCGGCTCCTCCGAAGGGTTCAATTTCGGTGGGGTGGTTGTGCGTTTCATTTTTAAACATTAACAGCCAGTTTTTATTACTGCCGTTAACGTCAACTTTTATTTTTACGGAACACGCGTTTATTTCTTCGGACTCGTCTAAATCGGGAAGAAGTCCGTTTTGTTTAAGCGCTTTCGCGCCGATTGTCGCCATGTCCATCAGGGTAACGGGTTTGCCGGCGCGTCCGCAGTATAAACGCAATTCAAGATAATTTTTATAACTTTCATCAATATTTTTATCATCGATTCGTATTTCATCAAGCTGCGTTAAAAATGTCGTGTGGCGGCAGTGATCCGACCAATATGTGTCAAGAACTCTTATCTCTGTTACCGTAGGGTCGCGTTTTTCGGTATTGCGGAAATAATTACGGCAGAAAATTATATCCTGCAAATCCATCGCAAGGTTCATTTTTTTAAGCAGTTGTTCAAGCTCTGAATCATTCAATGAAATAAATCCGTCAATATTAACAACATCGGAAGGAGCTTGCAGATTTTGCTTAAGCGTTGCGGGTTTTTCCAAAGAAGCTTCCCGGCTTTCAACGGGGTTTATAAGCCATGATTTTATTTTGACAAAATCGTCATCCGAAATATTTCCCATTATTACATAAATTTTTGCCGATTGGATAACCGGTCTTTCTTTTCCCGTGGCAAGAGAAATACATTGAGCGCATGAATCAGCTCTTTGATCAAATTGTCCGGGAAGATACTCCGAGGCAAAAACATGAACTTTTTTATTTAAATTTTCAAAAGACGGTAATTTGTCATAAATGATATCGACCGGCGGCTCGGAAAAGACAGTTTTTTTTACTTTATTAAAATCTTCAAGAGAAATTCCCTCTGCAAAATAGCGGTTTATAATTCTGACTTTGGATATATTCTCAATTTGAAGTCCAAGATGTAAATCAGAGGCGGTAGAAGCGGCTTCTAACGCGAAATTCTCGCATTTTTCAACATAAATTTCATAAACGCTCATTAATTTTTACCTTGCTTGCATTATATATAAAAATATGTATAATGACTATATGTATAAAAAGTATGTAATAATAGTTTTTTCGTATATTTTGACGATTTTTGTTCCTCAATACGCCTTTTCGCAAGTAAAAAATGAGATGATACGCATAAACGGGGGCGCTTTTTTAATGGGAAGCCCCGAAACAGAGGCGGGAAGAAACTATGTAGATGAATCTCCTCAGCATAAGGTTACCGTAAGTTCGTTTTACATGGCGAAATACCCTGTTACACAGACTGAATACGAGGCGATAATGGGAGAGAATCCAAGCCATCATGTATCGCCGGATAATCCTGTGGAAAAGGTAACATGGCTGAATGCCGTTGATTATTGCAATAAACGAAGCGTAAAAGAGGGGCTTACCCCTGTTTACACGGTTGAAGGAAATAAAGTTACATGGAACCGGGCGGCAAACGGATACCGTCTGCCCACGGAAGCCGAATGGGAATACGCCTGCAGAGCCGGAACCCAAACGCCGTTTTATACCGGCGATAAACTTGATGAAGCCGGATGGTACAGGGGCAATACCCGCAATATGGAGACATTGGCGCGTTCTCCTTTTCCCGTAGGTTTAAAAAAACCCAACGACTTCGGTCTTTATGATATGCACGGAAACGTACTAGAGTGGTGCTGGGACTTCTTTGCCCCATACACCGCCGCAGAACAAGTTGACCCTACAGGTCCTGCCACAGGCGACAGGCGGGTCTATCGCGGCGGCTGTTGGGATTTTGAAGAACTAAACTGCCGTAGCGCGTACCGTTTCAGACAGCATGTCAATTTTAAATTCTTTTACAACGGTTTCCGTGTCGCTCGGTCGTTATAAATTTTAATTCAAAAATTCTACCACGAACCAACACGAACGGCGGCAAGATATGTACTAAAAGTTCGTGGTTTTCGTGTGGTTCGTGGTTAAAAATTCTTAAAAATTAATGTATAATCACTCATGGCGTCAAAAAGGGACAGGATTAATGAATTAGAGACTTTGATACAGAAGTATCAGGCGTCCTACTACAACGGGGAGGCGGAAATTTCCGACGGGGAATTTGACCTTCTTTGGGACGAGCTTAAAAATCTTGCTCCGCAAAGCGAAGTATTAAAAAAAGTAGGGTCGGGTCAGGATACCGACGGTTTCCCAAAAGCGCGCCATCTTATCCCGATGGGCAGTCAGGACAAGGCGTCCAACCCTCAGGAATTCATTGAATGGGCGGAAAAAATGGGGCTGGAGACGGAAAAAGACATTTCGTTAACCAAAGAAAAAAATAAGTTAACAAAAACTTTTATAGTTCAGTATAAATTGGACGGCGCGAGCCTTGAATTACAGTACGAAAAAGGCAAACTTGTACGCGCCGTCACAAGAGGCGACGGTATTATCGGCGATGACATTACCGACAACGCGCGGCGCATGAGCGGCGTTGTTCAAAAGATGGACGTTTCATTTACAGGCGGCGTTAGGGGCGAAGTTATTATGACCCACGATGTCTGGAACGGCAAATACCCGACAAAGGCAAATTGCCGTAATGCCGCCAACGGACTTATGCGCCGCAAAGACGGCGAGGGCTGCGAGGATTTGGAAGTCATTGTTTATGACGCATCCGCTGAGGACGACGACCGTTTTTTCAAGGACGAATTGCAAAAACTGCAATGGCTGAAAAAGCGCGGTTTTCAAGCTACGGAAACAAAGTCCTTTACTACGGCGCGGGAAATAATAGCCTACCGTGAAAAAATTGCCGCAGAAAGGGAAAAACTTCCCTTTGACATAGACGGTCTTGTGGTAAAGGACGTAGAGACAGATATGTCCGATCTCCGCAAAGCCCGCCCCGAAAAGCAGATTGCCTTTAAGTTCGAGTTGGAAACGGCGTTCAGTGTTTTGCGCGAAGTTATTTGGAGCGAGTCGGGGGCGACATACACGCCAATCGGCGTAGTCGATCCTGTGCGCCTTGCCGGAACTACCGTGAAACGAGCGAACCTTAACAATCCCGATATGATCCGCTCTATGGGCTTAAAAATCGGCTCAACCGTTTCTGTTGTAAAACGGGGGGAAATAATCCCGAAGATTGAAGGGCTTGCGCCTGTTTCATCAAAGGAAAAAACGCAGGAAATTGAATTTCCCAAAATCTGCAGTGTATGCAATACAGAGCTTGTTGACGCGGGAACGCGGCTTTACTGCCCGAACCCTGCCTGCCCGAAGCGTCTTTTGCACAGACTTGAAAAATGGGTGTCGGTATTGGATATTCGGGAATTGGGAGAAAAACTGCTTCGGCAATTATTCGAGAAAAACAGGGTAACGCATATTCATGAATTGTATACATTGACGACAGAAGAGCTTGCCGAATTCGACAGAATGGGAGAACTTTCCGCCGCGAAGGTAATCCGCCACATACAGACAAAACGAGAGCTTTCCCTTGCCGTTTTTACAGCGGGTTTTGACATGGAAGGAGTCGCCGAAACCACAATGGAAAAAATAGCCGCCGCCGGCTTTGACACATTGGAAAAACTCCGCTCTGCGTCCGTGGCGGATCTTGCCGCCGTTTACGGTCTTGGGGAAATAACCGCCTCTGTAATTACAGACGGTCTAAAAGAATGCGCCGCCGAAATGGACGCGGTTTTAAAGACCGGAATTATAACGATAGCCCCGCCGCCCTCGGAAGAATCCCAGCCCATGCGCGGTTTGTCTTTTTGTTTCACGGGAGAACTAAATTCCATGAAAAGGGGAGAGGCGGAGGAGAAAATAAAATCGCTGGGCGCGCAGTCAAAGTCCTCAGTAGTTAAGGGGCTTACCTACCTTGTTACCAATGACCCCGCCTCAGGTTCCTCAAAGAACAAGAAAGCGCGGGAACTGGGAATAAAAATCATTAATGAAGATGAATTTTTGGCGCTGTTAAATTCAGAGCCGAAGAAGCAGCCTGTTTCAAAGCAAGGCGAATTGTTTTAAAAATATTTAAAGGAGATATTATGATAGAATGGAAGGAATGGATTGGCTATTTAGCGTCAATTTTAGTTGCAGTCTCAATAACAATAAGCAATAATTTTTATTTTCGTATTCTAAACATGACAGGATCAGCCTGTTTTGTGGTTTACGGGTTATTTATCGGCAGCTATCCTGTAGCGATAATTAACGCATACTGTTTTGGGATTAATATTTTTCACTTGATAAGAAATAGAAAAAAGTAATTTTCTACTGCGCAAACGAGTCTTGTACCTTGTAATAATTCTCCATCGCCTGAAATTTCTCGCGTACCTTCTGCAAAGCCTCAAGCTCGCGGTTAATCGTCCTAGCGTAGTTCAACGTGCCGTTTTCTATCCTGAAAGCCTCGTCCTGCCAGAATTGAATCTTTGGTATGTCTATCCACCTGAAACGCCTGTCATTGGCTTTCTTATACCACACAAGAGCTTCGTCCCAGTAGTGAAGAGCGGCGCGGTAACAGGTCTCGGCGGTGTCAAGACTTTCAAGGTTTTGATCTTTCCAGGGGGCGTTGTAAAAAAACGCGTTGCGCTTGTTCCACTTGTTGCCCAGCAGCATGTATTGTTCTATCAGTTTTATGTTTATATGCATGGAAAAAAGATAGCGGTATTTTTCCCATTGGTTTTCATTTTCGATAAGGGCTAGAGCGTATAAAGGATTGGCAAATTCGGCTTTTAACGCCTGTTCAAGCCAGTAGATATTTTCCATGGTGTCGTCGGGATATTGAATGTAATGCAGATGGAAAAGCCTGTAATACTGTTCTTTGTAGGTGACAAAATACGCGTTTACGGGAATTGCCGCGGCGAGTAAAACGAGAATAGCGGTTATTTTAAAGAGCGTTTTCACTATTTATTAAATATCGGCATTTCGGACATTATGCTCCATACCTGATCCGCAATTTCCGTAATGGTTTTTGACGAGTCTATTATTTCCACCCTTGCCCCGTTTTTTTGGTAGTTTTCAACCGCAGATATGTATTTTTGCCGTACCTTCTCCTGAAACCCAAGGTATTCGTATATTTCCCAAAAACCGCGTTTGCTCATCCTGCTTATGGCGACTTTCGGGTCAATATCAAAAAAAAACGTCAGTTCAGGGGCGCCGTAGAGGGAATTAAGGGCGGTTGGCAGCGCGTTGCCGCATTCAATTCCCTGATACACAATGGAAGACAGCACATATCTGTCGCTTACAACCAATTCCCCGCGTTTTACATGGGATAAAATGCCGTCCTGACCATTTAAATGTTCATTTCTGTCGGCGGCAAAGAGCATTGCAAGGGTTTGCGGTTGAAAAAATATGTCTTTTTTTAACGCGGAGCGTATAATTTTGCCTATCTGCCCGTCCGTAGGCTCAAAAGTAGGAAAAAAGACAGGTTTTTTACTTTTTTTTAGACGTTCTGACAGCATTGATAACTGTGTGGTGGTTCCGCTTCCGTCACCGCCTTCAAAAACGACAAAATTTGGGATAACTTCCATGAAGTCAGGCTATCATAAAAAAGAAAAACTGTCACTATGTCTATAAAATCACTATTTATCATTATAAATTGATACTTTTTGCCGTATAATGTGTTATAATATAGTAATAAATGTCAATATTTATCGAAAAAAACGGGAAAAAGAAGTTTCCTGTTTCGTTTTACATAAAAATTCTCATTTTTATGGGGTTAATAGCCCTCTTAACGGTTATTATTCGTCCTGTACAGCAGGCATTGAACCGTGAAATGTTAAAAATTCGCACCGGTTTTATGGAAAAACTGGAAAACATAACGGGGACAACTATTAGTTATTCTTCAATACGCCCTTCTTTTTTGGGTTCTATCAGGATTAAAAATTTAAATTTTTATAAGGGAGAAGCGCCCCTTTTTACAGTATCGCAAATTAAAATTCATTTTTCATTATGGGAATTATTACTGAGAAAAAAAACATTTGTACATACTGTCGATATTGAAAAACCCGAGATTAATTTGGATACGGAAAAAAACGCCGATTACTTTGAATTTATTTCAACATTAATTAAAGAAAATAAAAACAAAGTTGATAAAGTCGAATCATTTCAGATAACGGAATTTCTTCCGGTTAACGCCAATTATCAAATAAGGCATTTAAATTTCAATTTAACCGACAAACAAACTGTATACAAACTACATGACGCGAACCTGAACATAAAAGAGAAAGACGGCGAAATAATGCTGTCCGGGCGGTTCTATTCCGAATATAAAAAAGCAAATCTTTTCGGCAGAACAATAACCGTAAACGCCGATTCGGGAATCAGCGGAATATGTTCGCCGAGCTTGGATAATATAGCGGCGGAATTTTCCGTATATGACTTAATTTGTTTTTCGCAAGATGAAATAAAAAAAACATCTTCGTTCTTAAAACCTGTTTCCAATAACAGCACAAAACAAAAAAGGCTTTTAAATTTACGTCCTTTTAAAACGTCTCTTTCGTATAATAATAATATAATCAATGTTAAACCTAATGAAGAAAAAAAACTAAATAATTATTACTTTAATTACAATACTGAATCAAAAAAAATACAGGCGGGGATGAATCTTGAAAATTTTAATCCCGAAAGTCTGGTAAAATTATCGGATGAATTAAAGAAAACAAGCGATTTATTTCTTATGCAGATAACCGGTTATTCTTCTTTTGTTTTTGATAACGGACTTGTAAATTACAATGTAAACATAAAAGGCGATAACAATAAAATATCCTCAAAAAACAACAGTTCTTTTGTTGTTGACGTTTACGGGAATGAAAAAGAAATAATCGTAAATGATTTTTATATTACTTCTGATAATTCCAGGAATGCTGTTTTTTCGGGAACTTTGGGACTTTCCGGCGATTTGCAGTTTAAACCGCTAAAATCGCACGGTTCAGTATTTTTTAACAACTTCAGTCTGACCGGAAAAGAAACTTTACGCGCCGTTGTGAATATTTCCAGCAAAGACAATAATATTTTAATTGCGGGTGAAAATATTGAAATCGCTCAAACAGTAATAAAAGAATTATCGATACTTCTGTATCCTATGGATAAGGGAATGGAAATAGAAACTTCATGTTTTTTCTTGGGAGACGGGGCGGTTTTCATGGACGCCGTTTTTACGGGGAATCCGGAAGAAATAGAAGCCTCTCTGAAAATAGACTCGCTGTCTTTATTTGAGCTAACGGAAGCGCTTCGTCCGTTTTCTGAAGCTTTAAACGTTCCTTCCGTAAGCAGGGGAGTCCTAAAAAAATCGTCAATAAATACGGAAATTTTCTTTTCAACAGATTTTAAAAAAATTGTATATAACGCGCCTAATATTGTTTTTAGTTCAGGGGATACAAATATCAATCTGTCATTATCCGGCACTGACAGGCAAATAACATTAAGCGAAGGAATTTTTACAAGAAATAAAGACGAAATAATATTCTCGTCCGATATTGATTTTTCAAACACAATGGATTTAGTGTTTTTATTAAACGCAAGCTATAATGAGATGACATGGCATATAGAAGGGCAGGTTTTAGACAGAACAACGGTGATTATAAGAGACCCTAACGGTTTTCACGGTTATGGGAATATAACGGGTAACGGAGCCTTTTCAGGTTATATTGAGGGCGTTAATTACCCGATATTGTCAAATTCACAGACAATTTATCTTAATTTTTATACGTCGCTGCGTTACAATTCATCCGATTTTTGGCATCTTGAATTAACTAAATTTGCGGCGCGTTATGCGAATGCCGCAGATGGCGAGGATTTTATTAAAATTTCAGGCATGGCGGATCAAAACGGAGCAAAGTTCAGGGATATATCATACGTTGATAATTCCGGTATGCTTTTGGGAAGCGCGGATTTTTCATGGGATAATAAATTTTCATTTATATATTTTGTTTTAGATATAACAGACGGAAATCCGACCGGTGAAAAATATTACGCCACCGGAACGGTAAAAGACGACAATATTAATATCGACGCTTCAGTTACCGATATGCGCTTAAACAGATTTATCCGCAAAGTCAATCCTATGTTTATAACCGCGGACGCGTCGATTTCATGGAATTCCATAAAGGACTTCGACGCAAAAATAAAACTTTCTTCACTGCGTACAAGAATAGACAGCAGCGATATTTCCGCGACCGTTAATGTAAATGTTTCAAATAACGAGTTATCTGTTAATGATTTTAAAATGGATTACTCGGGGTTAAAAGCTAACTTATCCGAATTAAAATTTAACATAGACGAAGGCGTCGTTTTTGCAAGGGCTGATATTCAGGGGATATTTAAAGAAAAATTCATAGAAGGAAATATAGGCGTTGACGCGACTTTCGCAAGCGTAGATTCATGGCTTGATTTAGATCAAATAATAACGGATTTAGACGGGGAATTATCAATTACTAACTTTTATTTTGGGGATATAAGAGACGAAGTATTTAAACTTGTATTTAAATGCAAAGACGGCGCTGTTTCCGCTAAGGGCGGACATAAAGACATGATAAGGTTAGATATGGACAGCGACGGGGTCTTTTTTGCCGGATTATCGGCTCCATTTCCGATTAACGGCAATATTGTAGGGACGTTTAAAAAAGGAAATATAGACGCTCGAACAAATAATTTCTTTATTGATATAGTAAGGCTTTTTAACATTTTTTCCGCTCAAAATGATTTTATTATTGCAAGCGGTTATATTACGGGAAAAACTCAGTTTGTCGGTCCTTTTTGGAATCCTGAATTTCACGGAACCGCAAAAGCGGAAAGCCTTCGTTTTCAGATACCGAATTTTATAACTGAAGATATAAAAGTAGCTCCTTTTGACGTTCTTGCGGAAGGTTATGAAATGACTTTTGGTCCGGTAGACGTTTTGTCAGGTAACGGAAACGGCGCGATAAATGGATGGTTCCTTTTTGAAAATTGGGCTCCCGTAAACATCGGTCTTGATATTTCAATTCAGCGCGAAAATCCGATTCCATACGGAATTAACATCGGCGGGTTTCTTTCAAAAGGAAGCGCTTCGGGAAATCTTAATCTTGTTATAGACATAGTTGAAAAATTTATGGAAATGAAAGGAGATCTTTTTTCAAATGAATCGGAGTTGGGTCTTAACATGGAAGACCTTATGGCAAACTCGGAAACGGATCATTCCGCTGAAATTGTTTTTAACTCTGTTGTTAACATGAAGATAACCGCCGGTTCCAAGGTGGAATTTATTTGGCCTGTCGTAAGCCCCATTTTAAGAGCGACGCCCGAGATGGGAACGGTTATTTATGTTTCTTCAGATACTCAAGCCGGTCAATATTCATTAGACGGCAATATAAAAATACGTTCCGGTGAATTGTATTATTTTGACAGGAATTTTTACATCCGGCAGGGAAACCTTGTTTTAAAAGAAAACGAGACCAAATTTGATCCCAGAATCAGCGCAAGGGCTGAAATTAAGGACAGAGCCGAATCGGGAATCGTAACAATATCAATGATTATCGATAATCAGCCATTATTCGGGTTTGAACCTCGCTTTGAGGCAAGTCCAAGCATGACACAGCTTGAAATTTATTCAATTTTAGGGCAAAATTTCAACATTGTCCAGGGAGAAGATAACAATGATATGAGAAATCGTATGTTGTTGTCTTCTACGACGGATCTTGCGACGCAGCTTATTGCAAATACGGACTTTATGTCTCAATTTGTGTTTATGCGTCAAATTGAAAGACAAGTAAGGAATACTATGAAACTTGATATGTTTAGCGTAAGAACAAAATTTATACAAAATGCTATTGTAACAGGCGTTTCCGGATTAAGTCAGCCCTCAAACCAAAATACAGTTGACAGAAACCGTAATCAAACCAATTCCGGACTGTATCTTGTTGATAACACGAGTGTTTTTGTAGGTAAATATATAAGCAAGGATATGTTCATACAGAGTATGTTTACGTTAAAATATGACGAGAACAGTCCTTTATTCGGAGGATTAACGCCGGAACTGGATTTTGGAATTGAATTACAGAGTCCTTTTGTAAATATACGTTGGGATTTTTACCCGGATTTTTTCCCGTATCACCCGGAAAATTTGCCTATTGGTAATTCAATTACTCTCATCTGGAGTAAGTCATTTTAGGAGTTTTGATGAAATTTAGATTTTTTGTTTTTTTGTTTTTCATAACATCTATTTTAAGTTTTTCTCAGGAAATAGACTCGGAATCTTCTCAAACGGGGGATGAATGGTATCAGGGAAAACCTATAAGAGATATTGTTTTCAGCGGTTTAAAAAACATATCGCAATCTGAAATTGACGCGCTTATGAATCCTTACAAAGGGCGCACTTTCAATGACAGCACATTTCTTGAAATACAGGGAAAATTATACGCCCTTGAATATTTTGAAAAAATAGAACCCAGCACGCATCGTTACAATTCTACCGGGAACGAAGTAATTATCAGATTTACCGTAGTTGAAAGACCCGTTATAGGACGTATTAATTTCACGGGAAATTCCGGTCTTAGGCGCAATGAACTGCTTGACGTAATAAACATAAAAGTAGGCGATATTCATAATCAGGCTAAAATAAGAATTGCGGTTGAGGCGATAAAAACAAAATACATAGAAAAAGGGTATCCTAATGTTGTCGTTACTTCTTCCGAATCTGTCGCCAGAAATTTAAGCATAACCCTTGTTTTTCAAATAACAGAGAATGAAAAAAATACAATATCAAAAATAGAGTTCATAGGCAACACAAGATTTAAATCAAACACTTTAAGAGGACAGCTTTCATTAAAAGCAAAATCTCTTTTAAATGACGGCGCTTTTCAGGAAGCAAAACTTATTGCGGACAAGGAAGCTATAACAAAATATTACCGCGATAGGGGATACATAGACGCTATTGTAAAAGACGTTACGCGCACTTTAGTTGAAAATGACAAGGACAAAAAAGGCGGTAAAGGCGGTAAAGGCGGGTCTAACTTACTCCTTACTTTTATGATAGATGAAGGTAGTGAATTCAGATTCGCGGGCGTAACATTTGAGGGAAATATAATTTTTTCAACGGAACAGCTTAATAAGCTTGTATTATCAAAAAAAGGCGAAATTGTAAACATGACAAGACTGGAAACGGATTTACAGCGCGTTGCGGATCTTTATTTTGAAAACGGGTATATATTCAACTCAATAACAAGAACGCCGGATAAGAATTACCAGACAAACGAAGTTTCGTATCACATAACAATAATTGAAAGAAGCAGGGCTTATATCGAGAGCATTATAATAATCGGAAATAATAAAACCAAAAGTAATGTTATCAGAAGGGAAATTCCCCTGGAACCCGGCGATGTTTTTTCCAAAGTAAAAATCATGGATGCCATGCGGAATCTTTATAACCTCCAATATTTTTCAATAGTTATTCCCGATACGCTTCCCGGAAGCTCTGAAAACTTGATGGAACTTGTTTTTACCGTTGAAGAACAGCCGACTACCGATATTCAGCTTGGTATTACGTTCTCAGGCAGCGCCGATCCGGATACGTTCCCCATATCGGGACTTATAAAATGGAACGACCGTAACCTTGCGGGTACCGGAAATGAATTGGGAGCGGAAATAAATTCATCGGTCATTGATTCAACCACATTTTCTTTGAGTTATTTGCATAGGTGGGCGTTTGGTCTTCCTCTTTCGCTCGGAACGGATTTATCGGGAAGTTACGCCAGAAAATTCGCGACTATGGATAACCAGCCTCCGTTTTTTAACGGTAATGAACCTTACGCTTTCCCCGACGGTTTTTCATCCTATAGTGAATACGAAAGAAATTATAAAAACCCGACAAGAGATTACATGATGAGTTATGAACAATGGTATATATCATTGGGATTATCCACAGGATATCGCTGGTCTACCTTCCTGGGTATTTTCGGAATAAGCGGCGGAACGCGTTTTGGTATTATACAAAACATATATGACGCCGAATTGTACAGACCTTTTGATCCTGCCTTAAGAGAAGACAATAATACATGGACTCCGAAAAATTCATTTTGGTTTGCGCTCTCGCTTGATCAACGCGATATTTTTTATGATCCATCAAGAGGTTATTACCTCTATAACAGAATGGGTTTTTACGGTATTCTGGATCAGGAAAGAGAACATTATGTGCGTAATGACTCAAAAGCCGAGTATTTTTTAACATTGTTTAATTTACCTGTTACGGAAAAATGGAATTTTAAATGCGTTCTTGGTTTACATGTGGGACTTTCTACAATTTTCGAGCAGCCGGGAAGATATGATGTACCCATAATCGAAGAAGCGAATAAACTCGCGGTAGACGGTATGTTTATTGGCAGGGGATGGAGCAGTGAATACCGCAAAAAAGGATTATTACTTTTAGACAGTTGGGTGGAATTGCGGTTCCCGCTTATTTACGGAGTATTGGCGTTTGACCTGTTCTTTGATTCCGCCGGCGTTGAAACTGAACAGGGTTATTATTTTAACGATAACTCCAGAGGAGAACCTAATTTTACAATTGAAAATGTAAGGTTTAGCTACGGCGGAGGACTGCGGTTTACATTGCCGCAATTCCCAATCCGTTTAAGTTTGGCTAAGCGGTTTAAGATAGTAGACAATGAAGTTGAATGGCAAAAGGGAGCTATTCCGGGAATAGATATGGATATTGTAATGTCTTTTGTTTTATCATATTAGGAGGGTGGGTTATGTTTAAACGTATTGTTCTGTTTTTAATTTTAAGCGCGGTTGTCTTTACGGGCGCGTATAGCCAACAGATTACACGTTTTGCGTTGGTAGATCTGCCGAAGGTATATACCGCATTTTTCCGCGAGTCGACGGCTGTAAGGCAGTTTGAGGAAAAAAGCGCCAAGGTTCAGGCGGAAATTGACAAACTGACGAAAGAAATTCAGGATTTAAGATCAAGGTATGCCGACGCGGTTCTTGCCAATAATGATTCGGAAGCGCTGCGGCTTGAAAGTTTAATCTACAGAAGATCTGAGTTTTTAAAAGAATATTATCAGGTAAAAACAGCGGAACTGGACGCTGAAAGAAGTAAACTAATGCAATCAGGATCGTTCCTTGATCAAGTATATGATGAAATACGCTATATAGCGGAGAGCGAGGGGTACACAGTAGTCTTGAACATGAAGAATAATCCTAGTATTGTCTGGTACAGCCCTTCAGCCGATATTACGGAAAAATTAATTAAGAACTTGCAGACAAGACAGAAAAAATAACGGAACATGGACGAGCCGAAAACAAGTCCTATGCTTGAACAGTACAGGCGCATAAAAAAACAACAGGAAGGAAATATTCTTTTTTTCCGTCTTGGTGATTTTTATGAAATGTTCGCGCAAGACGCCGTGGAAGTTTCCGCGTTATTAAATCTTACGCTTACAAGCCGCAACGGACTTCCAATGTGCGGCGTTCCGTATCATGCCGCAAAATCCTATATCGCGAGATTATTAAAACTCGGAAAAAAAATAGCCATCTGCGAACAGCTTACCGCTCCCGGAAAACAAAAAGTTATCGAGCGCGACGTAGTGGAAATAATAACTCCGGGAACAACCGTAGACGATGATTTTCTTGACAAGGGAAGCTCTAATTATCTTTGCTGTCTTGCTTCCGGCAGAATAGGGCGCGAACTTTCCTTTTCATACATCGATCTTTCAACGGGGGATTTTTTCTCGACAAGCTTTTCAAGCGAGGGAATACTTCGTCAGGAACTTGAAAGGTTATCCGTAAAAGAACTGCTTATTCAAGAATCGCTTTTAGAAGAACAAAAAGAAATAGCGTCCGCGATTTACGACCGCCCGTCTGTCGTGTTAAACCGCTGGGCGGACTGGTTTTTTGATCCCGCTCAGGCAAAATCAAGGCTTGAAAAACAATTCGGAGTGGCGAATTTAAAAAGTTTCGGCATGGAAGTAAATTCGCCTGAAATAATTTCCGCGGGAGCGCTTTTAGATTACCTTGATTCAACGTCAAAAAGCATACTGAGTCATATAAGAACGATAAAAGTTTACCGCGACAGCGAGTACATGGGGATTGACGAGTCAAGCCAGAGAAATCTTGAACTTTTGTGCAATCAAAGAGACGGAGAACCGCGTTTTTCGCTTTTGGAAGTAATGGACGAAACCAAATCTTCCATGGGACGCAGACTTTTAAAGCGGCGTATTCTGCACCCGCTTCGCAATGTTGAAAAAATTAACAAACGTCTGGACATGGTGGAAGATTTATACCGCGATCAGGGGCGTTTAAGCAAGTTACGCGATCTATTGGGAAAAACATCAGACCTTGAGCGTCTTTGTTCAAGGCTTGCGATGGACAAGGCGCACGCGAGGGATATGCTTGCCGTAAAAAACGCAATTTTTTGTTTTTTCGCGGTAAAAGAGATTTTAAATACCGAGTTCGAGGGGAGAAAAATCTGTTTTGAGTGCGACGAACAGGAAAGCATAAATAATTTTGACAGCCTCTTGCAATTACAGGATTTACTTGAAAAGGGAATAAAAGAAGAGCCTTCGGTATTTCTTAACGAAGGAAATCTTATTAAAGATAACTTTAACAAAGAACTGGACGATTTGCGCTCAATGAGGGATAACAGCAGACAGATTCTTGAACAATACTTGGAAGAAGAAAAACAGGAAACAGGCATAACAAGTTTAAAAATACGCTACAACAGGTTAATCGGCTATTTCTTTGAAGTTAAGAAAAACAGCCTTGATAAAGTACCCAAACATTTTATAAGACGGCAGGGAATGGCGGACGGAGAGCGTTATTCAACGGAGCACCTCGCGGAGCTTGAATCGGAAATTAACGGCGCGGACGACAAAATAATCGATCTTGAAAAAAGGCTCTTTTTTGAAATACGGGAAGAAGCTAAAAAAAGTCTTAATCTTATGTCCGTATGCGCCCGCCGTCTTGCGGAAATTGACGCCGCTCAGTCCCTCGCGAAAGCCGCTTCAATCAGGAATTGGACGCGCCCGCAGTTGGACGAAAGCTCTACTCTTGAAATTTACGAAGGACGCCACCCCGTAGTGGAAGAACATATCAGCAGGGGCGAATATATACCAAACAATATTTTATTGAATACCGCGCCGCAGGGAATATCCTTCGCGATGATAACAGGTCCCAACATGGCGGGAAAGTCCACCTATTTACGTTCCGCCGCTCTTATAACAATTATGGCTCAGGCGGGCAGTTTTGTGCCGGCTTCACAGGCTCGTATCGGCTTATGCGACCGTATTTATTGCAGAGTCGGCGCTTCCGACAACCTCGCGCGCGGAGAGTCAACCTTTCTTGTCGAAATGAATGAGACCGCTTTTATCCTGAACACCGCGACGGAGAAAAGCCTTGTAATCATGGACGAGGTGGGCAGGGGAACCGGCACTAACGACGGGCTTTCAATCGCGTGGGCTGTGAGCGAGGAGCTTTTGAACAGAATAGGGTGCAGAACACTTTTCGCCACCCATTTTCACGAGCTTTCGCTTTTATCGCACCAGCGCCTCGCAAATTACTCAATGGAAGTTCTGGAGCAGGGGGAAAAAATTGTCTTTTTAAGAAAACTGAAGGACGGTCCGGCAGCCGAATCCTACGGTCTTTTTGCCGCCATGCTCGCCGGATTGTCGCGTAATGTTCTTGACAGAGCCGGACAAATCATGAAACTTTTAAAAGAACGCGATGCCGATTTAAGCGATACTTTCGGAGAAAATATCGTTAACCAAAGTAAACATAAGGTTAACGATGACAAGCAGGAAGGGCAAAATGAGCAGGACAAGTTTGATAAGCTATTACAGGAAATTGACCCCGAAAAAATGACTCCTCTTGAAGCGTTAAACACGTTATGCCAATGGAAAAAGCTCCAAAAATCGGGAATTTCATTTATTCCCGAAAAAAAGGCAAAAAAGAAAGCCGACGGGAAGGAAAATGATCCGTCTTTGTTTGATTAACCGTATACAAGTTTTAATTCTTGGTGTATAATAATAATCCCGGAGGAACAATATGGCAAACCAAGAAATACTGCGTCCGCAGGATAGACCTAATTTAGCAAAATGGATTCCCTTGTCATTTCAACATGTTTTTGCCATGTTCGGAGCGACTATTTTAGTCCCAATTTTAACGGGGCTTGAACCTTCAGCCGCTCTTTTTACCGCCGGCACCGGCACTTTAATTTTCATTCTTTGCACGGGGGCGAAAGTTCCCGCTTTTCTTGGTTCTTCCTTCGCTTTTATTCCGGCTTTAATCCTAATTGGGCAAAACGCCCAATACGGTCTTCCTTACGCCCTTGGCGGCGCGGTAGCGGCGGGCTTATTCTATTGTTTAGTCTCGTTAATTATCCGTTTTACCGGAACAAAATGGCTTGATAAGGCGCTTCCGCCCGTTGTTATCGGCTCTGTTATCATTGTAATCGGTATGTGCCTCGCTCCTACAGCGATGGGCATGGCAATGAATGACGGAGACGGAAACTACAGCCTTGTATCCCTTTCAATAGCCGCCTTTACGCTGGCTATTTTAGTGGTGGCGAGTATTTTCGTAAAAGGTTTTTTAGGCACTATTCCGATTTTAATAGGTCTTGTTTTAGGTTATTTCTTTACATTGATTATGGGAATTTTCTTTCCGGCTTACGATATTATTAATTTTCAAGCGGTAAAAGAAGCCCCTTGGTTTGCCTTTCCGACTTTTCAAGCCCCAAAATTCAATATAGTGCCTATTTTAACATTCATAATTATTTCATTTGCCACAATTTGCGAACATTTAGGCGATGTGCTTGTTATAAGCAAAATCGCCGGGCAGGATTTTTATAAAAACCCGGGACTTCACCGCACCTTATTGGGCGACGGTCTTGCGACAGCGTGGGCGGCGTTATTCGGCGGACCGCCCAATACAACCTACGGCGAAAATGTCGGAGTTATGGCTATTACCCGCGTTTATTCTGTCTGGGTTATAGGAGGAGCGGCGGTGATAGCGGTGCTTCTTTCGTTTTTTACAAAAATCGGCGCGATAATTCAAACTATCCCGTCGCCTGTTCTCGGCGGGATTTGTATGCTTCTCTTTGGAATAATCGCCTCCAGCGGCTTACGAACAATCGTGGAAAGCGGCGTAGATTACAAAGATAAACGTAATTTGATAATTACTTCGGTAATTTTGGTAATCGGAATCGGCGGCGGACAGCTTGCTTTTAACCTTACCAAAGATCTTCGTTTTGTGCTTTCCGGGGTGGCGTTGAGTACGGTTGTCGGGATTATACTTAATTTGATAATTCCCAAGACTGAAGCGGAAAGCGCCTAGAACTAAGACCACGAACCCGCTAAACAAACGCACGGCGCAGCCGTGTAGATGAATAATGCCGTACAGCGAGAGCACCAATAAATGCCGCTGTTTGTAATAAAGCAAGGACACCTTTAGGTGTCCGACAGTGCGAACGAACAAAAAAACTCTTGACGTTGTTAAATAATATGTATAATAATATGTATTATAATATGGAGAAAATATGAAGATGTTGGAAAAAGAATAAAAAACAGGAAATGAGGCAAAGAGAGTTTTACCACGAACAGGATGGAAAACATGGCGTATAAACCGATAGAAATTGACAGGCAAAATCTTACGATAATGGGTATCAGGTTTTCTGATATTGATGCATTGAACAGCACGGCAAACGCCATTGGTTCAAATATGTTTGAAGGGTTTGAACCGACAACAAGAAGCATTGAAATCATTCGTGACTATATTTCCAAAAAAATTACGCTGGAACAGTTGATAAAATTGTCAAGAGATAAAGCTTATGCGTAATAATTATGAGTATGTCGATCCCGACTATCATTACACCGATCCAAAGACAAGAGTACTAAGAAATTTGGCAGGTGTTACTGATCCGGATGATTTGTTGTTTTTAGAAAGCGCCGCCGTAACAAAACGGTTAAAGGAACTTGAATCACAACCTATTGTTATTCGTAATTCCGAAACACTTTTGGACATACATCGCCATTTGTTTCAAGATGTATATGAATGGGCGGGAAAAAAGCGAACTGTTGAAATCAGCAAAGACGGCAGACAATTTTTCCCTATAAGCCGTTTCGATACGGCTTTTTCATACATTGACAAACTTATTGCGGAATATCGAAGTATTGATAAAAATGACAAGAGAAAAATCGCTCAGAAACTTGCTGAAATTCTGGATAATGTAAATTATCTGCACCCCTTCCGCGAAGGCAACGGCAGAACACAGCGGGAATTTTTGCGAACCCTCGCTATTGAAAAAGGATATATCCTTAACTTGAACCCGCCTGATAATACCGATATTTACGAGCGTTATATGAGCGGAACGATAGACGGCGATGTTGATAAACTGGCGGTATTGATTGAGGAACTGCTCGAGATTATCAATGAATGACGCTAATATAGTCTATTTTTACTAATTCCCCAATTGACAAAATTTCCAATTTATGCAAAAATATTACCATGAGCGAAAAAACCGCCTGCGTACAAAAACAGAGCGTTAAATCTTATGTGAATTCAAATTCTCTCTCTCTCTCTCTCTCTCTCTCTCTCTCTCTCTCTCTCTCTCCTTTATAGAAGAGAATCGTCAATATCACCTCAAAACCTATTTTCAGGGAATAGATCTATCCAAATGACAAAACAATTTTCTCATATTGGAAAAACGCCGTTTGCTGTTAGCGACGGTTTTTTTATACAAATCAAAAAAGAAAGGAGTTTTTTATGAAAAAGATTTTCAAAGTTTTAGCAATTATCGCGCTTGTAGCGGTAATCGGATTTTCTTTCGCCTCTTGCGGCGATGATAGCAGTGGAGGCGGCGGTGGAACTGGCGGCGGCGGAACTGGCGGCGGTGGAACTGGCGGCGGTGGAACTGGCGGCGGCGGAACTGGCGGCGGTGGAACTGGCGGCGGCGGAACTGGCGGCGGTGGAACTGGCGGAGGAGGAACTGGCGGAGGAGGAACTGGCGGAGGAGGAACTGGCGGAGGAAGCAGTGCTGCGGTTGGCATTGAAATGGTTACGATACCCGCCGGAACATTTATGATGGGCAGTCCCACAACTGAACCAAATCGATATGGCGATGAAACACAACACTCGGTAACATTGACCGCTTTTTCAATGAGCAAATATCAGGTGACGCAGGAGCAGTATCAAGCGGTGACGGGAAATAATCCCAGTAATTTCGAGACAGCGGTAAGCGGGGAAAGCGGAACGCCGGGAAAATTACCTGTGGAGCGTGTAAGCTGGTATGACGCATTGGTATTCTGTAACAAATTGAGCATAATAGAAGGATTAAATCCTGCGTATAGTATTAGCGGTAAAACCAATCCTGCAGATTGGGGAGCAGTGCCAACAACGCCTAATTCGACATGGAATGCAGTAACAATTGTAGCCGGTTCTACCGGTTATCGTTTACCGACTGAGGCGCAGTGGGAGTATGCGTGCCGAGCAGGAACAACAACAGCGTATAACACAGGAGATACGATAAGTGACAATACAGGGTGGTATTCAAGTAACAGCGGGAGTAAGACGCATGAGGTAGGAAAGAAACCTGCTAATGCGTGGGGACTATATGACATGCACGGGAACGTGTGGGAATGGTGCTGGGATTGGTACGGTACATATCCAAGTACATCGCAGACTGACCCTATGGGCGCGTCCTCGGAGTCTCTCCGCGTGGTACGCGGCGGGAGCTGGGGCAAGTCGGCCGGGTACCTGCGTTCCGCGCTCCGGGACATCAACTACCCGTCCATCGGGTACAACATTCTTGGCTTTCGGCTTGTCCGCCCCTAGTTTAACAGGCTCAAGCAAGTTGCCAAAAAGCCTGCGGCTTTTTGGCTAAGCGAAATGCCCGACTGACCACTTGGGACAAGTGGTCAGTACCTGAGCGAACGGAGTGAGCGAAGGGAAGGGCATGGAGCGGTAATGGAAAAAGAGAAAAAATTTTAAATGGGGGTGCCTGACCACTAAAACATTATGGAATATTTATTGTAAATTAGATAATTATTGTGAATGTTTTAGTGGTCAGGCGGAATTTTTTTGAAATTACAATACGCGTCATTTTTACTTCCTCTGTATGCGGAGAATACCGAACAAGAATCCCTTAATCGTTTTTTAAGGGGACACCGTGTTGTACAAACTCGCAAAGAATTGGTATCAACGGAAGGAATATCAGGTACATGGACGACATACTGGTTTTTTCGGATGATAAAGAAGAATTAAAAAATATGTATAACGAAGCGGTACATTATACTGCGGAAAAATTAAAGCTGATTTTAAAGCCGCAAATTATAGG
>Ga0268262_10000250_pt1 | contig 72970 bp, 58 predicted proteins | sample TergutNc150P3_FD_190354 | JGI IMG/M metagenome (GOLD analysis project Ga0268262, IMG submission 190354) | Nasutitermes corniger P3 segment gut microbial community from laboratory colony in Florida, USA - Nc150 P3 (SPAdes) (version 2) | ecosystem: Host-associated > Arthropoda: Insects >...
ACGGCCTTGTTGAATTAAACAGGCACAAAATAAAGAGCCTTGCCGCCAAGGGCCCTGTTGTCATCGGCAACCCCGGCTGTTATCCCACCGGCGGCTCTCTCGGCGCGTTCCCCGCTTTGGCAAAAGGTCTGCATAAAGCGGAATTGCCCGTCATCATTGACGCGGTTACCGGCGTTACCGGCGGCGGCAGGGAACCGTCCCGTTCCTTTCATTATGCCGAATGCGCCGATTCCGTATCACCGTACAAAGTCGCCTCTCACCGTCATTCGCCGGAAATTACGCGTAACCTGGCGGCGATGGCGTCTGTCGGCAACAATCCTCCGCCGCGCCTTATTTTTACGCCCCGCCTCGCTCCCGTAAACAGAGGCATTCTCAGCGTCATTTACATTCCGTTGAAAACACAATGGTGCGTAACCGTTGACAACGCCAATCTGCCCCCGTCAAACGAAATTGAAGCAAAGACCGCCGAAATACGCCAACTCTACGTTGATTTTTACCATGACGAACCGTTTGTACGGATTCTGCCCGCGGGCCTTACCGCCGCGACCAACCGCGTACGCCAGTCAAATTTCTGCGACATCTCCGTTCACATTGACTTAAACGGCTCCACATTGATAGTTACCACCGCCATTGACAACATGGTAAAAGGCGCGGCGGGACAGGCGGTGCAGAATATGAATATTTTATTCGGTTTCGATGAACGCGCCGGGTTGGGAATGATACCGGCGTTGTTTTAGGCCCATTGTTTTCTTTCACTGTCCAGAGAAACCTACTATTTCGTTACCATTCTCTCGGTTTGCCGTCTGGCGGAACGAATGGAAAATGAAGTTTCAATTCCCGGTATTAATTTTATGGACTTTGCAAGTCATTATGAGCCAGTGGCGGTCATTAAGGCAAATTGTCTTTTAGCCGCGTTGTAAAAAATTGGATGGTCTGTAAAAAGACAGACTGGATCGCATCAAACATTGGAAAAATCCGGTTATCCCGATTATGTTTTTGCTTTTCACGATGGTGAAGAAATAGGTCATAAAATGCTTGCAAGAGCAGCTAAACATGCAGGATTAAAGCCAAATGATTTATAGCCATCTCCGGGTATTGGCGTCTTGTAACCCGTCCTTTTTTCCGCTACCATTAACCCATGCTGGATAAATTTATCAAGGCGCTGTTTGGTTCCCAGCATGAACGGGACCTCAAGGCGCTACTGCCTATATTGCACTCGGTTAACGATAAAGAGGCTTGGGCGGCTGCCCTGCCTGCCGAAGAATACCCCCGGCAGACGGCGTTGCTGCGCGAACGCTGCCAAAACGGCGAAAACCTGGACAAACTGCTGCCGGAGGCTTTTGCTCTGGCGCGGGAGGCGGCGCGGCGCTGCCTCGGCGAGCGGCCCTATGACGTGCAGGTGCTGGGTTCCGTTGTGCTGCATCAGGGGAAAATCGTTGAGATGAAAACCGGCGAAGGCAAGACCCTGATGTCTGTCGCGGCGGCTTACCTTAACGCCATTCCCGGCAAGGGCATACACGTTGTTACGGTGAATGATTATCTGGCAAGCCGCGACGCCGAGTGGATGCGGCCCATTTTCAGTTACCTGGGCCTGAGCGTGGGAACGATTCTGTCCGATATGGACAATGACCGGCGCAAGGAAAATTATGCCTGCGACATCACCTATGGCACGAACAACGAGTTTGGTTTTGACTACCTCCGCGACAATATGCACCGCGATATGGAAAGCCGCGTACAGCGGGGGCATAATTTCTGTATCGTTGATGAAATTGATTCGATTTTAATTGACGAGGCCCGCACTCCGCTGATTATTTCCGGCGCGGCGGAGGATGACACGTTTAAATTCGCCGAGGTTGATAAACTGTTGGGAAACCTCAAGGAAGTTCAAAAAAAAGAGAACGGCGAGTATCCCGACGAAACCCAGGGCGAGGAAGTAATTGGCGATTACAAGCTCAATGAAAAAAATAAAAATGTTTCCTTTACCAATCAGGGGCTTACCACCATTGAAGAGATTCTGCAAAAGCGCAGTCTGATTCAGGGGGCCATTGTTGATGAAGAAAATTTTGAATACATTCACTATTTTACCCAGGCGCTGAAAGCCCACAAGCTCTTTCATCTTGATGTTGATTATGTGGTACAGGACGGGCAGGTGCAGATTGTTGATGAATTTACCGGACGCATTTTGCATGGCAGGCGTTATTCGGACGGCCTGCATCAGGCAATTGAGGCGAAGGAACGGATTAAAATCGCCCAGCGCAACCGCACGCTGGCGACGATTACCTTTCAGAATTATTTCCGCTTGTATCAAAAAATTTCCGGCATGACCGGAACCGCGGATACCGAGGCGGTTGAGTTTAATAAAATTTACAAACTTGACGTGGTGGTTATTCCCACCAACCTGCCCGTTGTCCGTCTTGACGAGGACGATGTTGTATATCTGAACGAGGCTGACAAGTACCAGGCCCTCTGTAACGAGATTGCCGATGCCCATAAAAAAGGCCAGCCCATGCTGGTAGGGACTGTTTCAATAGAAAAGTCCGAAAAAATTTCCGCGCAGCTCACCCGCCGGGGCGTCCGGCACGAGGTCTTGAACGCCAAGAACCATGCTCGCGAAGCGTTGATTATCGCTGAAGCGGGGGCGAAGGGATCGGTAACGATTGCCACTAACATGGCGGGCCGCGGCACGGACATCAAACTGGGCGGCAGCCCTGAACACCGCGCCCGCAGACGAGCCGGCACGGGCGCAAGTCCCGAGGCAGCCCTGAACACCGCGCCCGCAGACGAGCCGGCACGGGCGCAAGTCCCGAACAGTACACGGCCATTTACCGTGAGGAATATGAAAAGTGGCAAAAGGATTACGAAGAAGTAAAGAGCTTGGGTGGCTTGTACGTTATCGGTACGGAGCGGCATGAAAGCCGCCGCATTGACAACCAACTGCGGGGCCGTTCGGGCCGGCAGGGCGATCCCGGCAAGAGCAAATTTTTTATTTCAATGGACGATGAACTGATGCGCCTGTTCGGCGGCGAGAAAATGAAAAACATCATGACCCGAATCGGCATGGAACCGGGCGAGCCTATTTACCATCCCTGGCTGAACAAGAGTATCGAAAACGCCCAGAAAAAAGTTGAGGAACGGAACTTTGAAATACGCAAACATCTTCTGGAATATGACGATGTGTTAAATCAGCAGCGCAAATATATTTATGAACAGCGGGACGCCATTCTCCTCGATAACGATCTTAAAAAGCGGGTGAATGACGCGAGCGCCGACATTACCGGGGCGCTAATCGAAGAATTCACCCGCGATCAAAGGCATGACGCGGAAGCCGCACTCAAGAATCTCGGCGAACAGCTGCGTACCAAATTCGGCTATCATCTCGCGCATGATTCAAACGACGCCCTCGCCAAAAACCCCGAAGCTCTTGAACAGCGCATACTTGCCGATCTTGAAAAGGATATTAACGACAAAGAAGCCATTATCGGCACTGCCTATCTTAATGCCATTATCAGGGATAATTACCTGCATGCCGTTGACCGCAAGTGGCTGGATCATCTGGAAAACATGGAAGCCCTGCGCGAGGCGGTGTATCTGCGCCACTATGCCCAGAAAAACCCCCTGACCGAATACAAGGTGGAAGGCTTTCAAATTTTTGACCGCATGATTGACGAGATACGCCAGGAAATTGCCTCGCGCCTGCACCTGATACGGATTCAGATCGCTCCCCCCGGCGGCGAAACCCGCAGGGCAAGCCGTTCATTCGCCACCGCGCAGTCGGCAAGCCACAGCAGTATGGACTCCTTCGGGGCCGGTTCCTTCGGCGGAACAACTTCCTCCGGCGGCAATTCGCCCATGAGCGCCGCCTCCCGTCCTGAGGGCGCCACGGTAGTCCGCAGTCATCCCAAAGTAGGCCGCAACGATCCCTGTCCCTGCGGCAGCGGCAGAAAGTATAAGCAATGTCACGGACGCTGAAAAAAGCGCCCCGTCAATATCGATGTTTTTGTTTCAATATTCTAATAACGGAATAGTAATGGTATGATATATTCCGAGAAAAGGAGGCATGTGTTTTGATTGACCAGTCTGTATTGCCAGAGACAGTATATTTGTCGCTTGTGGTGCCGTGTTACAACGAAGAAACGGCTCTTCCGCAATTTTACGCTGATGCTATAAAGATATGCGAATCAATTAACAAACCGTTTGAATTGATTTTTATTGATGATGGTTCAAAAGACACTACGCTGAAAACGCTGAGACAGATAGCGCGTAACGACATCCGCGTTCATTACATTTCCTTTTCGCGCAATTTTGGCAAGGAAGCGGCGATGCTTGCCGGATTACAGGCGGCGCGGGGGACCTATACTGCCGTGCTGGACGCGGACGGCCAGGACCCGCCGGCCCTTATTCCGCAAATGCTGGAAGCGGTCGCGTCGGGAGAATATGATTGCGCGGGAACGCGGCGGATAAACCGTACCGGAGAACCGCCTGTCCGTTCGTTTTTTGCGCGGTGCTTTTACCGGATTATGAGCAAAATTACCGATATTGATATTCTTGACGGCGCGCGGGATTTCCGGTTGATGAACAGAAGGTACATGGACGCGCTTTTAACGCTGCCGGAACGGAATCGATTTTCCAAAGGTATATTCCCCTGGATAGGTTTTAACACCAAATGGTTTGAGTATGAGAACATTGCCAGAAAGGCGGGCGGCACCAAATGGTCATTCTGGAAACTTTTGATGTATTCCCTCGACGGAATAACCGCTTTTTCATCAAAACCTGTCGCCATTGTCTCGGTGTTGGGAATGATATTATTTATGATAGCGCTTGCTGTTATTATATTTGTAATAATCCGTAAATTGGCGTACGGCGATCCGGTTGCGGGCTGGGCATCGACGATCTGTATTATTTTGTTTTGTTCGGGGATTCAACTGTTTACCACCGGTATTCTGGGTCAATATATCGCGAAGACATACACGGAAACCAAACAGCGTCCGCACTATATAATCCGTGAGGCGCAATGAAGTTTGAGGAGATAAAAATGAAAAAATTGTATCAGGCGATCATATTGATTGCGATATATGTACTTGCTCTTGGCGTTCGCGTGTATTGGTTTTCGCAAAAAGATGGTTTGCATGTGGACGAAGGCTTAACCGTAGCCTATGCCTGTTACAATGATTATATAGCAGCAAAAAATTATGAATACGGCAGAAAATATACCGGAAAAGAGTTGAAGGAAGCAAGCCTTATTAATGATGCCGGCTTAAAAGACGCGTTGAATGATGTGCGCAATTTATGGAAAGATAACCGCGATCCTCCTCACACCAATTTGTACTATACTTTTTTACGGCTTTCGTTTATCGGAGCCAAAACCAGCGATATATCATCCATTGTTTTCAGGGGGGGCATTCTCAATTTCCTGTTTTTTACCGTATCGTTTATATTCTTTTTCTTGCTGATGCGGCTGCTATTTCCCGGTTCTCAACTCTTGCAGTGCGCGGCGGTATTCTGCGCGTTTTTATCGACCGCAGCCATTTCCAATACGCTTTTTTTACGCCCGTATCAAATACAGGAAACAATGTTTATTATTTTCTGTTATTATTTTGTGGTAAGCTTTGGATGGAAAAAATATATCATTCATGAAAAAAAATTGTTTGTTGGCGCAGTAAAGCCAATGCTTATTATGTCGTTGATTACCGGCGTTACGCTTCTGACCGGGTACTATGCGGTATTTTTTATCGGGCTGTTGGGGCTTTATGCTGTTTATCTGCAATGCAAAAATAAGACATTTTCTGAAATACCTTTTTACTTTGCGGTGTTAGGCCTGGGAATAGTGGTTGCCGAAATTCTCTATCCTAAATACTTATCCGGCTTTCTCTCGTACCGGGGAACGGAAACCATAAGGACTATATCGGGTGATGTATTGAAAAATATACAGACTTCAATAATGACCGCCGGAGCGCTTTTACAAAAACATTTTTTGAGCTATCCGGTTATTGCCGTTGGCGTTTTATGTCTTGCGTATGTGGCTGTTCTGTTAATCCGCGAACAAAAACTGAAAAACAAAACATTGTTTAATATAACTGCCGTTAAAAAAATGGCGTGGTATATTTTTATCGCGTCAGTGATATATCTGTTTGTTGTTTTGATAATCGCTCCGTATAAAATCTTGCGTTATGGTATGCCGGTTTTTCCGTTCTTTGTTATTTTGCCGGCTATGCTGATTGACTCTGCAGGGAAACGGTCGCGGAAAATAGCTGTTTGCGCGATGCTGCTATTGTGCGGGTGTTTTGCGCTGAACGCGGCGAAGGAAAGCAAAATTGAAAATATTTTTCGCAATAAACCGGATGGGTATGTATTTACGAAAGACAAAGACACGCCGGTGTATGTCATTAACGCCGTATGGTCGTCGTGGAAATACGCCAATTTGATTCCGTATGTGAATGATGAGCAGACATATTATTTTATCGACTGGTATCAGTGTCTGGGTAAATATTTGGAAACAGGCGGGAACGTTGGGACTATTTATCTGCCGGAAGTTGAAGATTATGGCGCTATTTATCTGCTGGTTGAATATTTTCCGGATGATCCAAATTTTCCATCACTCAATGATTTAATAATGGAAAATATAGAGGGGACGCAGGGCGCCATAGAAAGCGAATTTGAAATTTACACCGGAGAACCGGAATCATGGTTCCCGTATTTTAAGGGCAGGAAAATAATTAAGGATGGCCGTTAAGCAGCCCGCTGTTTAACACCTTGTCAATTTCATTCACGGAGTAGTTTTTAACCGCCTCAAGCAGGCCGTTTATTGTCAGTTCAGGCCGGCGGTGCCTCAAGGCCGCAACCTGCGGCAGCAGGGTGGTAAAAATACGCCGTTCATCCGCGTTGAGATTCCGCAGATAGCCGCCGGCGGCCTTGTCGTTTGCGGCGGCGGAAACCGGCAGCGCCGCAATATCATGCCGGTACTGTTCCAGAAATTGAGCCGCGTCCATCACCATCTTTCCCGGGGCAAAAAGGCTGAAAACGCGGTTACGCGCGTTAGCTGATAATGAGGGATTTTTTTCGCGGATTGCGAGCGGAATCCCCGGACCCGGCGCCGCCGACACCTGGGCTTCCATGGCGGACGCTTTGCGCTCAAAACTTTTACGGTACTGGCGCAGCGCGGCGGTCTCGTAGGGGGGAAGCGTTTCGCCGTCTATTGATTCCGTATTTTCCGCGGGCAGAAAAGGACTGCGGTAGAGGAACGAGGAAAGTTGGGCCTCCAGCGGACAGCGGCGTTCCTGCCTGCGTTCAAAAAACGGGTAAATGTAAGTTCCCCGCGCGTAAACCCTGCCTGAAGGATAAGAAAAATCTGCCCCATAGACAGTTATTCGCTGTGCGCCGAGATTCTCCGCAAGGGACAGGCAGGCATAGGCGACATTTCCGCCGGAAGTGTCCAGCAGGGGAAGGGGCCGCCATTCCTGCGCGATGTACGCCGCCAGCGGATGGCCGCCGGAAAAAAAGAAGGGATAGTCTGAGAATCCCGTCAGCAGGGGAGGGCTGGCAATGTCAAGAAACAGCGGAATTGCGGCGCAGTTCGTTCCCATAAAATGATAATAACTGATATGCTGGCAATCAATGGAAACAACCGCGTCGGGCCTGAGACCGCGGCGCAACAGGGCCGGGAGCGCGGTATCCGCGGAAATGACAAACAATCCCCGCGCCCCCGCCTGGTCTTTTTGCCGGACAAGGAGAGAAATCTGGTCATCCAGCGAGGGCCCCGCCGCGCAGATGGCGGCTTCGCGGATGGGCGGGGCGCTCCGGTTCTGGCGCTGGGCCGCCCCCAGGTTGCGGATGATATTGGCAAACCAGCGCATGCCAAAATGCGCCTGTACCGAATAATCCGAAGATACTTTTTCTATGGTTTGTTGTATCGCGTCGGCGGCCAGGCCGAAGTTTTGTTTGTCCAGTTCCGTCCGGGCGCGCAGGGGCAGCGCCCTGATTCCCCCGCACAGGGCGGGCCGGTATAACTCAAGTATGACGTTCTCAATAAGGCCGGGCGGCGGATCCACCAGCAGGGTACAGCGGGGGTCTCCCAGAAGCGCGATGTAATCGCGGGAACACAACAGTTCGGCAACGCTGTTAATGTCGTAATCAATGATCAGCACATGGGATACGCCGCTGTTCAATGCCGTCAGGGGGGCGAAGCCCGCGCCCAGGCCCAGGAAGACCACAAAACCTTCGGCAAGCAGTCCGTTTTTGTCTTTTGATAAAATTGAAACCAGCCGTTCCGCCTCTCTGACCGGATCAACGGTAGAGTGAAGGGCGTGGGCTGCGCCGCTGCGGTCAACGAGGGCGGGTATCAGCTCCCCGGAAAGAGAATCCAGAAATTTGTAGCGCCCCCGCGTTGTTTCCGCAAGGGAAAGCTGTGAGCAGAGCGCGGGGTTGTGCGCGGAGAGGGCAAGGAGGTTGCGCTCAAAGAAAACCCATTTATCCACGTTTCCTCCGGGTTATGCCCCGCAGGGCTTCGGCGATTTCCTCTGACGTAACATCGGTGCGTGAAGGGAACAGCAGAGGCCCCAGCTCGCCGCTCAAAGCGGCGGCATACTGCGGATTACCCAACGCGGCAATCAGGGTTTCAATGGCGTGGTCGCGGCGTTCCTCCGGAGAACCGTTAAGAGTCATTACTTTGAAATTATTATTAACCACGGAGTACACGGAGGAACACGGAGTTTTGATACGACAATCATCTTTTCCTCCGTGTAACTCCGTGTACTCCGTGGTAAAAAATTCTTTCTTGACTTTTCCCAGGCCGCTTTCCAAAACCGCATGATTGCCGCCGAGGGAAAAAATCCGCGCAGGCCATGACGCTATTTTGTTTTTGAACCAGGCGGCGTACACATCATGGCTGCCCCCCGCCTTGATTTCACGTGAACGCGTAAAGAGCTGAGAGTACACAGGCCGCAGCCGCGACGCGATGCCGTAAAACAAATGGTCAAAACCGTAGGGCCGGGCATGGCTTTGTATGCCGGGTATCGCGAGGTCCATACCGGCAAGAAAAATACTGCCGCTTGAAAGAGCCAAAGCCAGTTCAAGGGCGGACGCGGTCACCGTCCCCCGCTGGGGAACAAGCGCCGAGGGGATGCCCAGGCTTTGCAGAACCATGCTCTGCCATATCGTACCGTCGTTCAGGGGAAGCAGGGGGAGGGTAGAGCATTGGGAAGGAATCGCCGCGGAAAGGCTATAGGCCAGCATTGGCGGCCTTGTCTCCCCACCGCGAAAACAGGCGTGCAGATGCAGCAACGCCCAACCGCCGCCGTCCGTGCTGATCACCATGTCAGGCGTAATGCCGCCCGCCGCCAACGCGGGCAGTGAAGACGAGGCCGCCAGAATAAATACCCCTTCCCGCGCCGCCAGAATCCGCGGTAGGGCGGCTTCAAGACTGGGGCCTGAACCGGTAATAACTATGGGCATATCCATAGTCCGGTACAGTATTGTTTGATGTACCAGCGCCAGATTTCGGAAAAAATTACGCACCCATCTTCCGCCAAAGGCGGCGCCGGTCCTGCGGCTTGCCTCAGAACGTTTGATAAACTCCGTACTTTCGCGGACAAGCTCAAGGCATCTGTCCCCAAAGAACCGCAGGCTGGGCCTCCATTCGATAATCCGCGCCGAAGCCGCTTCGGGAATAATTTTTTCAAGAAATTCCTGTACCCCTGTCCCGCTGTCCGGAAACCATACCGGGACATCAGGATAGCGGTCCGCCGTTACGCGAAAATAATTATCCGCGTGAAGGACAACAATGCTGCTTTCAGGCCGGAATTGCCGCAGGGCGGGAATCAAATAACCCAGCCCCGGTTCAATCAAAATAAAATAGTCTGTGTCACCGCGCAGATCAAGCGCTTTGATATAACGGTCGGCTTCAAGCTGCGGCTGATACCTGGAATGAAGCTGTGCGGCGTCTTCGCTTAAGGATTTATTTGTTAATAATCTATCCATAATTTTTTTACCACGGAGTACACGGAGTTTCACGGAGAAATAAAGATTATCGTATCAAAACTCCGTGGTACTCCGTGACCTCCGTGGTTTTATTTTCTTTAATCAATCATTCAAATCCCCAGCGCTTCAAAGGCGGGAGAAACTGAATTGGCGCTGAATTGGGAAAGTACCGCCAGACTGACGCTGCGGGAAAGCAGGTGCGCAAAAAGTTCCCTGTCCAGTCCGCCGGGCAGCAGGGCAAGGCAGTTTCCACCGGATAAATTACCGCATACCGCGCCATGGCCGTCAAGCATAGCTTCAATATTCGGTGAAACGCCGCTGAAAATTATTCCATGAAACAGGGGGTTTTTCCGGTGATAATCAATAACCAGAGCTTTAATACTGCCGGAAGCGGCGCCTGAATCGGAACGATGCGCGTTATTTATGGCAATGGCTTTGCCCAAAAGCCCCATTGCTACACCAGTCCCAGTTCCTTGAATATCTTCTTGTACGAATCAAAGTATTCGGATTTTGCGAATTCTTCGATTTTATCTTCGGGGAGAGACTCCAGAAGGCGGTCCATGTACGACAACACGCTTTTTAGCTCGCTTTTGAAATTTGCCGGAATACCAATATCTCCGTTGACATCAGCCTTGGCGGTTTTTGCTGCGGAGGTTTCAGGCAGGCTTATTTCCCCTTCGTCAAAAACTTCCAGATCGTCATCAACAGGGGCTTCTTCCGCGTTTACTTCAAAAGCTTCGGGAATGACTCCGGTAAGGTCGTCATCGGCAAGGCTGTCGGCAGAAATGTTATCTTTTTTTGCGTCAAGAGCGATACCCGCGTCAAAATCATCCAGGGCAAGATCGCTGGCAAGATCGTCGGTAAGGCCGGCGTCAGGGCCGCTGTCTCCCGTATCAAGTTCTGCGCTCGTTTCAACATCGTCCAGAGAGAGGTCAGGGCTGCTGTCTCCCGTATCAAGTTCGACGCTCGTTTCAACATCGTCCAGAGAGAGGTCAGAACCGCTGTCTCCCGTATCAAGCTCTGCGCTCGTTTCAACATCATCCAGAGCAAGGTCAGGGCTGCTGTCTCCCGTATCAAGTTCTGCGCTCGTTTCAACATCATCCAGAGCAAGGTCAGGGCTGCTGTCTCCCGTATCAAGTTCGACGCTCGTCTTAACATCATCCAGAGAGAGGTCAGGGCCGCTGTCTCCCGTATCAAGTTCGACGCTCGTCTCAACATCGTCCAAAGAGAGGTCATTGGCAAGGCTGAGATCGTCCGCGCTCAATTCCACGTTTGTATCGATATCATCTATGGCAAGTTTCTCGGCGGCGGGACTTTCAGCAAGGCCGTCGGTCGTCAGATCATCGGCAGAACCGCTGTCGGCAATATCAATATCAATGCCGGATCCAAAGTCATCCATGTCGAGTGATATATCATCGCCAAACGAAATATCACCCAGAACCGGTTCCTCAAGGGGGGCTTCGACTATTCCGGCGGAAAGGTCCGGTTCATCAATGACCGCTTCGGAAAGATCCAGGGATTCGCCTTCGAAGGATTGTTCGCCGCCGGCTTCTTCCTCAGCGGGGGCCGGGCTTTCAATACTGAGTTCATCGCTTGCTTCTTCGCCAAGCGAGACGGGGCTTTCAAGGCTTAATTCATCGCTTGTTGCTTCGTCAAGCGAGATAGGGCTTTCAAGGCTTAATTCATCGCTTGCTTCTTCGTCAAGCGAAATTGGGCTTTCAAGGCTTAATTCATCGCTTGTTGCTTCGTCAAGCGAGATAGGGCTTTCAAGGCTTAATTCATCGCTTGCTTCTTCGTCAAGCGAAATTGGGCTTTCAAGGCTTAATTCATCGCTTGTTGCTTCATCAAGCGAGATAGGGCTTTCAATACTGAGTTCATCGCTTGCTTCTTCGTCAAGCGAAATTGGGCTTTCAAGGCTTAATTCATCGCTTGTTGCTTCGTCAAGCGAGATAGGGCTTTCAATACTGAGTTCATCGCTTGTTGCTTCGTCAAGCGAGATAGGGCTACTTTCAAGGCTTAATTCATCGCTTGTTGCTTCGTCAAGCGAGATAGGGCTACTTTCAAGGCTTAATTCATCGCTTGTTGCTTCGTCAAGCGAGACGGGGCTTTCGATACTGAGTTCATCGCTTGTTGCTTCGTCAAGTGAGATAGGGCTTTCAATACTGAGTTCATCGCTTGTTGCTTCGTCAAGCGAGATAGGGCTACTTTCAAGGCTTAATTCATCGCTTGCTTCTTCGTCAAGCGAGACGGGGCTTTCGATACTGAGTTCATCGCTTGTTGCTTCATCAAGCGAGATAGGGCTTTCAAGGCTTAATTCATCGCTTGCTTCTTCGTCAAGCGAGACGGGGTTTTCGGCGGAAATATCTACGGCGCCATCATCATTTTTTTTTTCTCCGGCTTCTTCTTCAAACGAGGGCAGGCTTTCATCAATGGAAAAATCATCAGCGTTAAGGTCAAAGTCGACGTCATCTAAACTTAATTCCGTGGTAATTTCAGAAGTCGAATCCTGGGAAGCGGTTTCTTCAGATACGATATTTTCATCCATGCCGCTTTCTTCAAGAGAAGTATCTTCAAGGCCGGACTCATCCAGGGCAAAAGGGTCTGTTTCCAGATAAACGCTGTTATCGGGAGCGGGGGTAAGAGGGCTCGCGCCCTCACGGCGGAGATTCTGCAGTTCTTCATCATCTTCTTCTGCAATCGCTTCAAGGGGCATAATCTCTTCTTGCAGTTCTTCCGACGGCAGTTCTTCCAGCGGGGATGTTTCTTCCAACGGCAGCGAATCATCAAAAGAGAGTGTTTCAAGATCATCGTCAGCGCCGGCTTCCAGCGGCGGGAACTCATCATTGATTCCCGCTTCCGCTCCGGTGTCATCATCCAGACTGATACCCAGATTGTCGAAATCTATTTTTATTTCTTCTTCTTCCTCTGTTTCCGCGGCGCTTTCATTCTGCTCGGAAAGCTCTTTAAGCGCGGCTTCATCCGCTTCCCGCTGAGGGTCAAAGCCAATGTCTTCTTCTGTTGTTTCCGCGGAAAAACCGGCGGATGTGAGAATGTTTTCCATCTCATCGCCGGTCAGGGTGATTTTTTCATCATCTCCCTCTTCCCCGTCAAAAAAACCTCCGTGCCGGGTCTCGGTTTTTACGCCGGAAGTGCTTTCAATACGCACGCCGGCAAATTCTTTTTTCAGGGTACTTAACTCAGACCGGATAGCCGACAATTCATCGGCTATTTTCATCAAAAGCTGGGTGGACGCTTCTTCGCCGCCTCGTCCCGGAGGGGTCTCCGGATAGGGAGCCTTTATTCCGTCATCAAAATTATCATAACCATCGCTTTCAGCGCTTGCGATTTCATCACTTTCAATACTAATTTCCGGAATTTCCGGTTCCAGACCGGGGAAATCAAAATTTGATTCCTCCGAAACATCAAACTCCATGTCAAAGTCAGCGTAGGGTACAGCCTCAGCGTCAAAATTGACCGATTCTGCCATACCCGCAGTCAGGTCCTGCGGTTCGCTTTTAACCCACACGCCATAAGCGTCAAGTTCTTCCGCCGAACGAATTGTGCCGCGATCAGAATGCTTTGAAGGTTTTTTTTCTGCCATGAACCGCTCCCACTCAATTTACCCTGATAACCAAATCCATATAACCCATTGATTATCGGTTATTCTTTTATTGTAATCTATCGGTTTTTGTATTGTCAACTACTTGAATTCTTTTTTCAAATAACCTATAATTGAAGGAGAATCAGTTATACTGGGAGGGAAAAACTGAAATTACCCGCTGTTATATCCCGCATATTGGTTATTGTATGTACCCTGTGTATGTTTAATCTGTCAATTACCGTTCTTTTTGCCCAGGAAGGGCCTTCCGGGGAAGAAACTCTTGTTCAGGAAGCCCCGGCTGTTGACCCGATTATTGCCCGGGAACAGGCGCTTTCCCTGGGAGACAACGGGGCAGGGGCGGTGGCAGCCCCTCCCGCGGCGTCCGTCTGGGGCATATTCAGGGTAATTTTAACCCTTGCCGTGGTTGCGGCGGCAATTTATGGCCTGGTTTTCTTTATCAAGCGGGCCGCGCGGGGCGGCGCTAACCAGGACCCCTTCCTGAAAATACTGGCCAACGCCCCGCTGGGGGCAAATCGCGGCGCGTACATTATTGCGGTAGGGTCGCGGGCATGGCTGGTGGGCGCCGCGGAAAGCGGGGTCAGCCTTATCAGCGAAATTGAGGACAAAGATGTCCTGAACGCGATGCTGCTCGAAGATTCCCGCAAAAGCGCCGAGGCTCCCGTTGGGCGTTTCCCCGATTTTAAGTCTTTGCTCCAAAGGCTGGGAATGCCGATGGAACCAAGCGCTCCTCCCGGCCCGGAAGATATCCGCAAACGCCGCGAAAGGCTGAAAGGGCTATAGCAATGAGGAATGAGGAATTAGGAATGAGGGAACCACTGGTTAATCCAGCCCTAAGAATTTTACCACGGAGTACACGGAGTTACACGGAGGAAAAAAAGATTTTCATATCAAAACTCCGTGGTACTCCGTGTACTCCGTGGTTTATCTTCCCTCTTATGTTTTTTATCATATCTTTGTTGTTGCCGGTTACGGCGCAGGCGCAGGAGGCCCAGCAGGGGCAAACGCAAGGTTCGCCGTTTACGCCGGTGCAGGGGACAACGGCTTTGCCCACGCCTCCTCCTCCCCCGGTTATTCCTTTTATTGATTTAACGGTGCGTAACCCGTCGTCAGGGCAGGAAGTGGCTTTTTCCCTGCAACTGCTGTTACTGCTGACGATTTTGTCGCTTGCCCCCAGTATCATCATTTTAACGACGAGTTTTCTCCGCGTCTCTATTGTGCTGGATTTTATCAAACGGGCGCTTTCATTACAGCAAGTTCCCCCCAATCAGGTTATTTTGGGGATTTCCCTGTTTTTAACGGTGTTTATCATGTGGCCGACATTTTCAAATATCTATGACAGGGCCTTGCGGCCCCTTTCCGCCGGGGAAATTAACGTGGAGACCGCCTACCGCGAGGCGGAGGCCCCGCTGCGGCTGTTTATGTACAGCCAGATGAGGAGTCGTCCTGAAAATATCCGGCTGTTTATGGCAATGCGGGGGCTGGATCGGCCCGATACCCTGGCGGATGTCCCCACTTATGTGCTGATACCCGCCTTTATTTTGAGTGAATTGACGGTGGCTTTTAAGATAGGGATTCTGCTGTTTATTCCCTTCATCGTTATTGACATGGTAGTCGCCAGCGCCCTTATGTCGATGGGCATGATCATGCTGCCGCCGGTTATGATTTCGATGCCCTTCAAACTGATACTGTTTATCCTGGTTGACGGATGGGGGCTGTTAACGGACCAGTTGGTTCGTTCATTTGTATAGGAGTACTGAATGAGCATAGGTGAAGTAACCGATCTGCTGCAACGGGGGATACTGGAAGTGCTGGTAGTAGCGGGTCCTTTGCTCCTGTCCGCGTTGACGGTGGGCTTGATAGTGGCAATTTTGCAGGCGACTACTTCCATTCAGGAGCAGACTTTGACCTTTGTGCCCAAAATTATCGCTATCCTGCTGGTGCTGGCGTTATTGGGCGGTTTTATGTTCGGTTCCCTGCGGCAATATACCACGGATTTATTCCGGAAGATTCCGGACATGGCGAGGTGATTGATTGGTAGACGGCGCTGTTTTACAGAATATTCTCGATTACGGCCCGGTGTTTTTGTTGATTGCCGCCCGCGCCATTGCCATGATTGAGACCGCCCCCCTGTTGTCATCGGAAGCGATTCCCCAGGTGGCGAAGCTGGCGCTGGCGGGTTTTACCGCTTTTGCCGTGATGCCTACCGCGGCGGTTTTTGCGGTGGAGGCGACGGCGGCGGGCGCGGCGGGAGTCGCCGGCACGGGAGCGGTTATGATTCCCGGTGAGGGCGGTCTCTCATTTTTAAGCGACCTGCGCTATGAACCGTTTAGTTTCAGGTTTCTGCTGTTGTTAATTGGCGAGGGGATTATCGGGATCATTATCGGGTTTTTTCTCACGGTTATATTCGTCGCCTTTTCCACCGCCGGCCAGTTTTTCTCCCTGCAAATGGGCTTTGGCGCTTCGGAAACGTTTGACCCCCTGGCGCAGGTTGAAAACCCCCTCATGGGCCAGTACCTTAACCTGGTTTCAATGCTGATATTTCTGGTGGTTGGCGGCTTTCGGGAACTGTTTTTGGGCGGTTTCTGGCGTTCCGTGCAAAGCCTCAGTATTACTTCTTTAATCGCGGGGAGGGAACCGGTAATCAGCCTGCTTGCGGCAGGGCTTCCCCGGCTGTTCATGGATGCCATTATCATTTCCCTGCCGATACTGGGAACCCTGTTTCTGGTTTCCCTGACCACGGGGCTTATTTCCAAAGCGGCGCCTCAGATTAACATCCTCAGTGAAGGTTTTCCCATTTCCATAACGGTGGCTTTTCTGTTGATTTATACGTCCCTTCCTTTTATGACCGAGGCTTTCGCGCGGGTAATCAATTCCGGTTTTGCCAGCCTGCAAAGCCTGTACGCGCAAATCGGGCAGCAGATTGGAGGGGGAGGGTTATGAGAGGGACTATGAAAGCGCTGATTGATTTAGTCCTAAGAATTTTTACCACGGAGTTACACGGAGTAGCACGGAGTTTTAAGACTTTGATATCATCTTCTTCCTCCTCCGTGAAACGCGTACCGAAGGTACGACGTGTCCTCCGTGGTTATATTCTTCCTGAGAGGAGTCTTGGAAAAACGGCTTTGCCGCAGATTCACTTGCAGTGGTTCTCCGATGACGCTGAGGCCGAGGGCAGGACTGAACAGCCGACAGAGCATAAACTCAGACGGTTGCGGGAAGAGGGGCAGGTACCGAAAAGCCAGGAGTTGGTAGGGGCGGTGACCCTGTTTCTCCCCGCGCTGATGCTGCTCTTTATGGCGCCGTCCATGCTGCGTACCTGTGTGGAGATGCTGCGCTTTTTCTTTTCGCGGGCGACGGAACTGGACCCCACCAAAGACGCCATTATTGTCGGGGCTTTTTTCAGCTATCTGGTCAGGCTGGCCCTGCCCATACTGATTGTGGCGGTATTTGCCGCGTTATTTTCCAACATTGTCCAGGTTGGTTTGTTGTTTACCACCAAGCCCATTACGCCTGATTTTACCAAAGTGCTGCCCCGCTTCGGGCAGTTTTTTAAGCATATCTTTTCGATAGACGGGCTGTTTAATTTTGGAAAATCAATTATCAAAATGCTGATCATCGGGGGCGTGGCGTTTCTCCTGATCAGGATGGATATGAACAAACTGGCGAATCTGCAAAAGGCGGGTCTCTGGCTGGGGCTGACGACGGTGGCATCGCTTGCCATACGCATACTCCTCATCTGCGCGGTTTTGCTGCTGATACTGTCCATTCCCGACCTTTTGTTCCAGCGCTGGCGGTTCAGGGAACGGAACAAAATGTCCCGGCAGGAAATGAAGGAAGAAATGAGAATGTACGAGGGAGACCCGCAGATACGGAACAGAATCCGCAGCCGTTTCCGCGAACTTCTGAAACAGAATATTGCCGCGGCGGTTCCCCGCGCCGACGTGGTTATCACCAACCCGACCCACTATGCCGTGGCGCTGGAGTATCAGCGGGATACCATGCCCGGCCCCATGGTGACGGCCAAGGGCGCCGATGAGATGGCGGCGCGGATACGGAGTCTGGCGCGTGACAACGGCGTTCCGTTAGTTGAAAACAAGCCCGTCGCCCAGGCTTTGTTCCGGGAGACGGAGGTGGGGGATTATATCCCCGAAGCGTATTATTCCGTGGTCGCGACGATATTCAGAAAGGTGATGGATATTAACGAACTGCGGCGCAAGGCGAAAGCGTCTGAGAAGGTGAGCGCATGAGTAATAAACTCATACGGAGACTGACCAGTATGATGAAGATTTACCACGGAGTATCACGGAGTACCACGGAGTACCACGGAGTTTTGGTACGACAATCTCTTTTCCCTCCGTGTAACTCCGTGTCCTCCGTGGTGAAAATTCTTCGGGGATATAAGTGGTTAATATTCTTGGGGAGGCTGAATGGCTGACGCGGCGCGGGTAGGCGGAGAGGGCGTGCTCTCCAAAAGCCCTCTGGGTAACACGAAAGACCTCTTTATTGCCATCGGCGTTATTGCTGTCGTGATGATGATTATCATCCCCCTGCCTTACGTCTTGCTGGACACGCTGATGGCGCTGAACGTCATTTTCTCCCTGCTGGTGCTGCTTATCGTGCTGTATGCCCAAAAACCCACGGAATTCAGCCTGTTTCCCACGGTGTTGCTGGTAGCTACGGTTTTCAGTCTGGCGCTCAATGTTTCCTCAACGCGGCTTATCCTGCAGGATGGGGCAAAGTTTGATGGCAAGATGATTAGGGCCTTTTCCACCTTTGTAGTTGGTTCTGGCGGCCCCAAGGCTTCGGATGATGATGTTAAGACTATTGTCATCGGTTTTATCATCTTCATCATCATTATCGCGGTACAGGCGATTGTTATTACCAAAGGCGCGACCCGCATTTCCGAAGTAGCCGCCCGCTTTACCCTGGACAGTATGCCGGTAAAAATGATGGCGATAGATACCGAGTACAGTTCCGGCTCAATCACCGAGGAAGAAGCCCAGAAGAGAAAAGCGCAGGTTCAGCGGGAATCCGATTTTTACGGATCCATGGACGGAGCGAGTAAATTTATCTCAGGTAACGTTAAAATAGGAATCTTTGTCACGGTAATAAACATTCTCGGCGGGTGGATTATCGGCGCTGCCATACGCGGTGAGGGGCTCGGATCTGTGACGACTTACATCCGCTTTGCCATCGGTGACGGACTGCTCTCCCAGATACCAGCCCTGCTCATCTCCACGGCAATGGGCATTGTGGTCACCCGGGCCGCGGCTACCGGCAATCTTTCCGATCAGGTTGAGGAACAATTTACCGGTTCTTCGCGCATTTACTGGATATGCTCTGCGGTGCTTGCGGTGCTTGCCTTTCTGCCCGGCTTCCCTCACGCGGTGCTGTTGATCATGGCGGGACTGATGGCTTTTACCGCCTATCAGGTGGGCCGCAAAAAGAAAAAAGAAGAAAGTTTCAACGAAATGATGGCGAAGACCAAGGGTGGCAAAAAAGGCAAAGAAGACGGCCTGGAAATATCACCAGTGGTTCCCCTGGACGCCCTTTCGCTGGAACTGGGCTACGGCTTGATACCGTTGGTTGATAAAGAAAAAGGCGCGGAACTGCTGGAACGGGTGCAGGGAGTCAGGCGGCAGTCCGCTTTGGAACTTGGCCTGGTGATCCCCAAAGTGCGGATAATCGACAATATGGTTCTGGACCCTTCGGAGTATTGTTTTAAGATTAAGGGCGTTGACGTGGGCCGGGGCAAGATACGGATGAGCCACTTCCTCTGCATCAATCCCGGCACGGTCACGACGGAGCTTTCCGGTGAAAAAACGGTCGATCCCGCCTTCGGGCTTCCCGCCCTGTGGGTTACCGAAGACCGCCGCGACGACGCGGAACGCGCCGGTTATACCGTGGTTGATCCCCCTTCAATTATCGCCACCCATCTTACCGAAATTATCAGGCGTCATTCTGCCGATATACTGGGTATGCAGGACACTCAGGCGATACTGGATACGCTCCGCAAGGAATACCCCGCCGTGGTGGACGAAGTGCTGCGGCCTGAACTGGGAATGCCGGTGATTAAAATTCAAAAGATACTCCACGGCCTGCTGCGGGAACGGGTGTCCATCCGCAACATGGTCACGATACTGGAAGCCATCGCCGAATACGCGCCGCTGTCCAAAACGGTCTGGTTCCTTACCGAAAAGGCGCGCCAGGCTTTGGGCAGCCAGATATGCCACCAGTACGCCGATGAAAAACACCATCTGCGGGTGCTGACCATCGCGCCGGATCTGGAACAAAAAATTATTGAAAGTAAATATGAAACCCCCTCCGGCGTGATATGCGCGCTGGATCCGCCCACGCAGATGGCGTGGATCAAAGCGGTGAGCAAGGCCGCCGCCGCGGTCAAGAGCAGGGGCTTCCTGCCGGTTATACTCTGCTCGGAACAGGCCCGTTTTCTGGTGCGGAATTCCACCGACCGGGAACTTCCTGATTTGGCGGTCATTTCTGTTCCCGAAATTACGCCGGATATTATTCCCGAAGCGGTCGGCGTCATCAGGCTGGAAAGCTCTCCTGTACAAGGCGCGCCTTCGAAAGAAGACGGGGGGTAAGCGCGGATGCAGGTATACGTTGAAAGGGGTGTGAGTAAAGGGGACTGCCTCCAGAAAATTGTTAATAAATACGGCGTCAGGTTTACCGTCCTCAGGGAAAAGACCTACCGCCCCTCCGGTCTTAAAGGGCTTTTTTCCCCTGAGGGAGTGGAACTTGAATTCTGCCTTTCCCCCATGCGGGGTCTTGGCTGGCAAGATTCGCCCCTGCAAAGCGGGCCCCTGCAAAGCGAGCCTTTACAAGGCGTACGAACAGCCGCCGAGCTTTTTTCTTCGTATAATTCCGGCGGTCATGCCGGCGGCCTTGTCGGCAAACATTCGGCGGCTTCGTCGTCAAAAGACGATTCTACGCTTGATTTTGTAGAGGAAAAGAAACGAGTGTTGGCCGCCGCGGGCAAAAATCCTGAGCAAATTTTTCAACAGATACAGGAACAGAATGACGCGGCCATGACGGCGGAAGCCGCTCATCAACAACAGATTCTTGACCGCTTAAACGAAATTCAGGAAACGATTAATTCAAAAGAGACGGTAAAAACCGACCACCCCAGCCTGGTCCGTATTTCCGAAATGCTTAAAACAAATGATTTTTCCGAACGCTATACCGCCGGAATTCTGGGAAGGGCCCACAAGGAATTGCCGCTGGACACCCTGGAAGATTTTAACGCGGCTCAGGACTGCGTTCTGGGCTGGATAGGGGAAAGCATCAAAATATTCCCCGTACCCGATCTGCAAAAAAGCGGCCGGATCATGGTGCTCGTTGGTCCCACCGGAGTCGGCAAAACAACCACCATCGCGAAACTGGCGGCAAAATACGGCCCGCTCAACGCGGGGCAAAGCCCGCTTTCCATCCGGATGATCACCATTGACGCGTACAAGATTGGAGCGAAAGCGCAGTTGGTAGATTACGGCGATATGCTGGATATTCCCGTCGCGTATATCGACAACCGCCGCGACCTGCGCCGGGAAATTGACCTGTACCGGGAAGAAACGGATTTGATCCTCGTTGACACCATCGGCAGAAGCCCGCGGGATTCTGCAAAACTGGGCGAGATGCAGGAACTGCTCGACGCCTGCGGCTCAAAAGCGGAGATACATCTGGCAATGTCGGCAAGCACCAAGACCAGCGACATGGAACATATCCTGCAGCAGTTTGAGCCGTTTAATTATCAGGCGGTAATACTGACCAAACTTGACGAAACCAGGCATATAGGCAATGTAATATCCGCGCTGGCGGAACGGGGAAAGCCGATATCATATGTAACCGACGGGCAGGAAGCCCATAAAAATATAAGCAGGGCAAGCGTTGTCCGGTTTCTTATCAACATGGAGGAATTCCGCGTTGACCGGGATGAAATCGAAAAGCGTTTCCCCTCTGTGGAAACGAATCAATTTCAATGGGGTAGTTAATGGAAGATCAGGCGGAAAAGCTGCGTGAGATAATGCGGCAAAAAAAGAATGCGTCAGGCGGCGACAGGGCAGGGAAGAAAAACCAGGCCAATGCCGAAGGCTCGCCGGCGGCCTTGTCGAGGGACGGGAGAAAAACCCGCATCATTACGGTTACTTCCGGCAAGGGCGGCGTGGGAAAAACCAACCTTTCGGTCAATATGGCCCTTGCTTTTGCCCGGCTCGGCAAGAAGGTCGTCGTTATGGACGCGGACCTAGGGCTTGCCAATGTCAACGTTATGCTGAACATGATCCCCAAATATAACCTGTACCATGTCATTAAAAAGCAGAAAAGCATCCATGAAATTCTCGTGGAAACCGAATACGGCATCTCAATAGTGGCGGGGGCTTCGGGCTTTTCCCAGATAGCCAATATGAGTGAACAGGAACGGCAGGATTTTATCGGCGAGCTTGACACCCTTTCCTTTGCCGACATCATTATCATAGACACCGGCGCCGGGGTGAGCAGTAATGTCCTGGATTTTATTGCCGCCGCCGATGACGCGATTATCGTTACTACGCCGGAACCTACGGCAATAACCGACGCCTATGGTATAATCAAGATAATCGCCATGGAATACGATCCGGTCAACATAGGGCTTAAACTCGTGGTAAACCGGGCAAAGGGGGCGGCGGAAGCAAAGAGCGTCGCCGACAGGATGACCAATATTGCCGGACAGTTTTTGAACCTTAAACTGGACTACCTCGGCTTTATTTACGATGATCAGGCCGTGCCCGCTTCGGTGCGCCAGCAGAAGCCGTTTATGGTCATTGATCCCAAGTGCAAGGCAAGCCTGTGTATTCAGCATCTGGTAGAACGGATGGACAAAAACAGACTGGTTGAATCCGCAGGTATTAGCGCGATGTTCAAGAAGATATTTAATCGCACGTAGTGTGCGCACTACGCGCGGCGTACATAGTACGCACGCTCACAGGAGGGCGTGAATGTTGAACGCAAAATGGGGCATTATCTGCGGCGGGGCGGCCTTTGTACTCGCTTTCATAATCAGCCTGTTATTGGGCCGTACCAGTCTGCTGGTCGCGCTGATCCGCGGGGGGGGCTTTGCCGCCCTGTTTTTTGGCCTGGGAGTCGGTATCTGGGCGCTTATCAATACTTTTATCCCGGAGTTGCTTAATGTGCAGAGTGACGATGTGGACAATGTTTTTTCCAAAAGATCAACCGGCGCGCGGGTAAATATCACCCTGGATGACACATCCAACGCGGCTTTGCCGGATACGGGCATTGAAGCGGCGGACGCTGATGAGGTAGGTGATTTTAAGGACCTGATTTCCCAGGCGGCCAATCCCGCGCGGGATATAGACCAAAACCCCGTAACAGGTTATACTGACGAGAGGGAACAGGAAGACTTTGCCCCGGAGTTTGACAGTTCTCTTGACGCTTCGCTGGGCGGTTCGCTTGAAAACTCGCTTGACGGCGTCAAGGTTGACGGACTGGGGAATTTTTCCATGGATTTTGGGGCATTTGTTCCTGAAGGCGGCAAAGCGGGGGGAGATCCTTTTTTGGATCCGTTCTCGTTTATGCCTGGTTCGGACGATTCCGCCAGTACGGAGGAAACTCCGGCGCCATCGGCGTCGCCGCAGCGGAAAGCTTCTTCGAATAAGACGGCGGAATTACAGGGAGATTTTAACCCCAAGGATATTGCCGCCGGCATACGAACGGTGCTGGAAAAAGACAAGAAAGGATAGCTTATGGGGAATGCCATCCCGGACGATAAAACAGAAGAAGAACGCTGGCTGGAATACCGTAAAACCCGGAATCCTGCCCTGCGCGAGGCCTTCATCAAGCAGTACGCGCCGCTGGTGAAGTATGTCGCCGGGAAAGTCGCCATGGGAATGCCCAGTAATGTTGAATTTGACGATCTGGTGGGTTTTGGGGTTTTTGGGCTGATTGACGCCATTGACAAATACGATCCTGAAAAGAACGTCAAATTTAAGACCTATGCCGTAACCCGCATCCGGGGGGCGATTTTTGATGAACTCCGCCAGATTGACTGGGTTCCCCGTTCCGTCCGGCAAAAAACCCGTGAAATAGAGTCCACCATAAGCTCTCTGGAAGCCCAGTTGGGGAGAACCGCCTCGGATCAGGAAATTGCCGGCGCGCTGGGTATGAACGAAGACGAATACCTCAAAACCATACAAAAAATCTCCGGAACCTCAATACTGAGCCTCAACGACGTATGGTTCTCCGGCGATGAAAAAGACCGGGTTTCCATAGTAGACTCCATCGAATCGCCTTCCAGCATGAACCCCGATGTCATGGTGGAAAAAGAGGCGATGCGCCAGGTCATCATTACCGCCATTAACGAGCTTCCCGACAAGGAAAAAAAGATACTGATACTCTACTATTATGAGGACCTCACCCTCAAAGACATAGGCAGGGTGCTGGAAGTTACCGAATCCCGCGTTTCCCAGCTCCACACCAAGGCAATTCTTCATCTCAGGTCAAAACTGACCAATATTCGTAAAGGCATTGTATAACACAAAGTTTTGCCGGAAATCCTGCCGATAATAGCATAAGAGGAGTAGTAATGGTTGATTTTGTCCAACTGCAGGAAATTCTGAAAGAACGCCTGGAACAAGACCGGGCTATACATATTATCGAAGTTACCGGCCCTACTTTGGAAGCCGCCACTGCCGATGCCGCCGCCCTTCTGGATGTTCCGGTTCGCCACCTTGAGTACGAGATTACGGAAAGAGGTTCCCCCGGTATATTGGGGATAGGAAAAAAAGACTGGCGCATACAGGCTTATGAGAAAGTGAGCGCCAGCAAGAACAAACACGGGGAAGGGGAGCTTGAGGAAGAACAGGGCGAGCAGGGACCCGTTATTGAGGACCGGGACGGAGAAGCGTTTGTTCACTTTACTACCGCCGGGGAAGCTTTACTTAAAGTCACCGCTCCCTCAGGCAATGGCCGGAAAGCCATGGAAACCTACGCTCTGCAGCTCCTCAAGGACCGCCAGACCGAAAACATTGACACCGGCCTGGTCAGTAAGATTGTCCGTGAAGCGCGGGGCGAGTATATCAAGGTCGGCGTTTTTGAGCGTCACTCATACAATGACAGCGTCGCCAGAACAGAAGTTTCCGAAGGCGAGATGTACGCCTATATGCAGGTGACACCTCCCGGCGAGGGCGGCTGCGATATTTCCTACGAAACATTCATCACCATATTCAAGGGCAGCAGGATAGTTCACGGAGTTAAGGAAGACGTACTGAAGGCTTTTATTGACAAGCCGGTATATAACGAAAAGATAGAGATAGCGGAAGGAACCAAAGCCGCTGACGGCAGGGACGCCTATATCCAGTATTACTTTGAGACCGATCAAAGCAAGGTGCGGCTTAAAGAGGGAAACAACGGCAAGATTGACTTCAAAGAACTTAACATTATTCAGAACGTGGTGGAGAACCAGCCCCTTGCCAAGAAGATACCCGCGGAGAAGGGCATTCCGGGAGAGACCGTTACCGGAAAGTGGCTTTCCGCGACCAATGGCAAGGATATCAGCCTGCCGGTCGGGACCAATGTCCATGTAGCCGATGATGACAGCGATACGATTCTTTCCGACATGAACGGGCAGGTCATTGTGTCAGGCGGCCTGGTCAATGTTGAGCCGGTTTATACGGTCAACGGCGATGTAAACCTGAAAACAGGAAATATTATTTTCCTGGGTACCGTCATCGTGCAGGGAAATATAGAGGACGGCTTCTCGGTCAAGGCGGCGGGCAACATTGAGGTTCATGGGACGGTGGCAAAAGCGGATTTGGACGCCGAGGGCGACATAATCATCTATCAGGGAATAAACGGAAAAGGCGAAGGCCGCATACACGCCGGAAAATCCCTCTGGGCGCGTTTTGTGGAAAACGCCAATATTACCACCGGAGATATGGTATTTGTTTCCGATGGAATCATTAACTCCTATGTGGACGCGTACAACCGCATCATCTGTCAGGGAAAGCGCGCCAGCATAATGGGAGGCCGGCTGCGCGCCTGTGAGGAAATCAACGCCAAGGTTCTGGGGAATCCCACGAGCGGCACGGAAACAATCCTGGAAGTAGGCTTTGATCCCAAGAGCAAGGAAGAACTGGACAGACTCCACGGAGTAAAGAACGATCTTGATAAACAACTTGAGGAAGTTAACCGCAATATATTGTCTTTAACCAATATCAAAAAACAGCGGAAGAGCCTGCCCGAAGACAAGGAAGCTTTCCTGCTGGAACAGATGGACGCCAAGAATAACCTGATGGCGGAACTGCAAAAAACGCAGGAAGATATACAGGAAATTCAGATCTTCCTTAACAGCCTGAAGGCCCGCGGCAGGGTTTCGGCTTCCGCAAAGGTGTATCCGGGCGTAAAGGTAATGGTACGCGATGTAATGGAAGAGGTGCGCACCGAATACAAGGCGGTAACTTTTATTCTGGAAAACGGACTTATCCGCATGACCAAATATGAAGAACCGGACGAAGCGGCAAAGAAGGGACCCGATGGCTATACAACCCATTGACCTGCAAACCTTATTTACCCAGTTGGACAAGGTAGCAAAGACTCAAACCGCCCAGCGCGAAGGCCTTGCCCTGCAGCAGGCGATACAGGGTGTGCAAATTCAGCGTAAAACGGAGGAACACATTCAGTCGGTGAACGAAACGCAAAACACGGGTGACGACGGGGTCGAGAAAGTCAAAGATCAGGGATCCCGGCGGCAGGAATCAGGCGAAGAAAAAAAGAAAAAGGCCGGACAAAAGGAATCCGAACAGGAAGAAACGCCGTCTCCGGTTCTCTACGATCCCCGCCTGGGCCGCAACATCGACATAAGCCTCTAGAGGTATGACGATGCCCCTTGTTTTATCCGCGGCCAGCCTGTGCCTCTGCGTTTGTGGTTTTTTCTTTTTTCGCCGGTACATAGAACGTAAGACCGCCGCCCGTGAACTTCTTGCGGATTATCGCACGGAAGTCTACCGATTAATAGCCGAAATTGACGCCGCCGCTGACAGGGATTCACTGCTGGTAGAAGAACGGATAAAGACACTCAAACAACTTTTGGAAGATACCGACCGGCGCATTTCCGTATATATGCGTGAATTACAGCGCAGCAGGGCAGGGGAGGCAATGTACTCCAGCCTGGGCAGGGGCATTCGCGCCGCCCTGGATTCCCGTTCCCCGCAGTTGGAAACACCGGTTTCACAGGAATCGCAGGACGCGCCAATTTCGCAGGAACTGCCATTTCCGAAAGAACCGCCGGTTCAACAGGAACCGCCGCCGCAAAGACCGTCGGCCTCTGCTTCTTCCGCGCCTTCCAGTACCGCCGCCGCAAAACGCAAACCCAAAAAGACAACCAAAATCAAAGTACAAATCGCCGAAATGTCCGCGGAAGGTCTTTCCCCGGCGGAAATAGCGTCCCGCCTCAACTTAAGTCTTACCGAAGTGGATTTGGCGCTTAATTTGATAAAGCGGTAAGTATCAGATACATACAGGATATTAGCCTCAATATTTATTACCTAAGTACTCCGGATAGTTTTTTGTCCGCATTGAAAATCTATGAAATACTATGATAAAATACATAAAGAAGGAATTTTGAGGTTTTTATGGAAAAAAAGAGGGCTCCCAGAAACAGGACAATTACCGTTTCGGAAAATGAGAGTATTCTTCTGAAAAAAAAGCTGTTTTATCCAAATGGCAAAAAAATATCTCCTTTACAGATCATCAATAAAACCATTTGCGCCGATTTGTTTTCCATTTTAGATTTATTGCCCAATGAATTTGTTGACCTGTTAATAATTGATCCGCCCTATAATTTAGACAAGAATTTTAATGGTTTCAAATTTTCAAAAACAAATGATGATGCCTATTTAGATTATTTGAAAAGCTGGTTTCCCAAAATACTGAGTACGTTAAAACCAAATGGTTCTGTATATATTTGCGGCGACTGGAAAAGCACTTTTTGCCTTTATCAGATTATGCGGGATAATACCACAATCAGAAACAGGATTATTTGGCAGCGGGAGAAAGGCAGGGGGGCGAAAACAAACTGGAAAAATTCTACCGAAGACATTTGGTTTGGAACAAAGAATGATGAATATTATTTTAACGTTGAGGCGGTAAAGCAAAAACGGAAAGTAATCGCGCCTTACAGGGAAAATGGCAAACCAAAAGATTGGGAAGAAACAGAAGAAGGTAATTTCAGATTAACATACCCCAGTAATTTTTGGGATGACATATCCATCCCTTATTGGTCAATGCCGGAGAACACCGATCACCCCACGCAAAAACCGGAAAAATTGATTGCCAAACTTATTTTGGCGAGTTGTCCTGAAAATGGCATTGTATTGGATCCTTTTTTAGGTTCAGGAACAACGTCTGTTGTGGCGAAAAAATTGGGGCGCAGCTATGTTGGAATTGAGATAAACGAAGAATACTGCTGTTGGGTTGAAAAACGGTTAGCTTTATCGGACACCGATACAAATATTCAGGGATATTCAGGCGGTGTTTTCTGGGAAAGGAATACATTGAATATTCAAATAAAGGAAAACAAGAAGGATGTATATAAAAAATTGAACAAGCCAAGTATGGAGTTGTTTTCAGAGGTAATGTAATGGCAAGTAAATTATTCCTGGCGGAAAATCGACAGAGAATCGAAAATACAGTCATTAATTTATTAAACAGTAATCAGTTGATGAACTATAATACTGTTAATAGCCCGAGGGCTGTTGGCGACGCGGTACAGGGATTTCTGGAGAAAAATATCTCGCAATGCCTTCCGAATGATCTTGTAACAAAAATTAATACTTCTTTTGCCAGAAGATCAATGGCTGATTTGGCGTTTGAAGACACAACGGGAAATTATTATGTGGTTGATATAAAAACACATAATTTAACTACCAGTTTTAATATGCCCAACTTAACTTCAGTTGAGCGATTGGCGCGATTTTATGGGGATAATAAAAATTATTTTGTTCTTTTACTGGTTTCATATACAATTCAGGATGAACAATTGCTTTTTAAGGAGTGCTTGTTTGTACCTATTGAATGTCTTGATTGGTCATGTCTTACGCTTGGGGCATTAGGCTGGGGACAAATTCAAATTGCTAATTCCAATATTATTAATATTGAATTAACAAACACCCGGAAAAAATGGATGTTGCAATTATGCGATGCTCTTGATTTATTCTATCCAAATGAAATTTCAAAGATAACGCATAGAATTGATTATTTCAAAAATGTTAGGGAATATTGGGAAAATCAGCCTGATTAACATTGATCATGATACTGAATCGGCAATATTAACCAGCCCATGCAAAAACCAGCGGTCTACTTTGGTGGTCGCGTATAACTCGTCCACGCTGACGCCGCGCTTGATCGCCTCATACAGCACAAACAGGCGCTCGTCGGTTACTGTTTTAAGCAGACCGCGGATTTCTTCGTCTGACTTTGCGGCAAGACGCGGCAGGTTAAGGCTGTTCAGCCCGATTTCAGCGCCGCGGACGGCTTTTACCAGCGCTTCCTCGAAGGTGTCGGCAATCGCCATAACTTCGCCGGTGGCTTTCATCTGCGTACCCAGTTCTTTTTGCGCGTACACAAATTTGTCAAAGGGCCATTTGGGAAACTTCACCGCAACATAGTCGAGCGTTGGTTCAAACGCGGCGAAGGTGTTGCCGGTAACGGCGTTTATAATTTCATCGAGGGTATAACCGATGGCGATTTTGGTCGCCACTTTGGCGATAGGGTAGCCGGTCGCCTTGCTGGCAAGCGCCGAGGAGCGCGAAACGCGGGGGTTTACCTCAATAACCGCGTACTCAAAACTGTCGGTATGCAGGGCAAACTGGACGTTACAGCCGCCTTCAACGCGGAGCGCCTGAATAATATTCAGGGCGGCTGAACGCAGCATCTGATATTCTTTATCAGCCAGCGTAACGGCGGGCGCGATAACAATGCTGTCGCCGGTATGTATGCCGACCGGGTCGAAGTTTTCCATTGAACAAACGGTAATGACATTTCCGGCGCGGTCGCGCATTACCTCAAACTCAATTTCTTTCCAGCCGGCGATGGATTTTTCCGTCAAAATCTGGTGTATCGGCGACAGGGACAGCCCGTTGGCGGCAATTTCCCGCAGTTGCGTCTCGTTAGCCGCAATGCCGCCGCCTGAACCGCCGAGCGTGAAGGCGGGGCGTACAATGACAGGGTATCCCAGCTCATCGGCGAATTTTACCGCCGTCTGTACGTCGGTCGCTATTACCGAAGGGATAACCGGCTGGCCGATGCTTTGCATGGTTTCCTTGAACATTTTTCTGTCTTCAGCCTTGTCAATTGTTTCGGGCGAGGAACCGAGCAGACGCACGTTCATTTTATCAAGGAAGCCGTCGCGGGCAAGCTGCATACACAGCGTCAGTCCCGTCTGCCCGCCGAGTCCCGATAATATGCTGTCGGGGCGTTCTTTTTCGATTATGCGTTTAACGGTGGCAAGCGTCAGCGGCTCAATGTAGATTTTGTCGGCGATGTTGTTATCGGTCATGATGGTCGCCGGATTGGAATTGACCAGGACAATTTCAATCTTGTCCTGCCGCAGCACCCGGCAGGCCTGCGTTCCCGCGTAGTCAAACTCGGCCGCCTGCCCTATAACAATCGGGCCGGAACCGATAACCATGGTTTTTTTAATGTTTTTATCAAGCGGCATGGTCGTCCATCCTTTCAGAATCTTTTACAATATCCGCCAATAAAAACACATCTTCTTTGATAGCGTAAGAATAAGTGCATATCTTTTCTTTTGTGGTAAAATCGCGGTACGGGTTTGTCAGGCAGCTTTTTCTGCCTCTGATAAAAGCCTTTGTTATTTCATGAAAATATCCGCGCCACGCCCAATTCTTGTTCTTATAATCGCGGCATACAATATCACCCGACTGCCGCTCAATGTTATTGGAAATCTGGACGCCTTTTATGTTGCACAGATAGATCCGTATCACTTCCGGCAATTCACGGAAAAGTTTAATAAGGTATTCGTCATTATTTATCTTATCGTAATCAAACGGGTTTTCAAGAAGGAAACGTTCAACCAGAACATTAATGGAATTTTTCAGGCATTCCGCGTCGTTTACCGTGGTTTGTATCGCCGTATAGGCGGCTGCGATTAACGCTGAAAAAACAAACTTGTTAATATCCGGATTGCTCATGGACGCTTGAGGGACAGCAAGCAGGAATCCCTGATAAAACCTTCCCTTTGAGGAAATGCAAATATCAAGCTGACGTTCCGTCTCTACTCCCTCATACAGAACTTCAATGCCCACGGAATCGGCAAAGGCGGCGAGAGCCCGTAAATACTCACGGTAATGATAAGATTTTTCGCTGTTATGAATGTAATCAATATCAATCTTTATAATGTCGGGCTTAATCTTTGCCAATCGGTCAATATTGCTGGCTCTTTTTCCGTAATCGTCAAGCGCAATCCTGCAGCCCGCTCTTTTGTAGTGGACTATGGCGCGAAGATATTCCTCGTTTGCGTTAAAATCTTCTTCGGTAATTTCTATAACCAGCCTGTCATTGGGAATGCCGAATTCCTTTGCCCACTGCAAAGTTTTCATGTCTTCCGGGTTTATCGCGAATGGCAGAAGCCATGCCAATCTGATATTGATAAACAGATATTCGCTGCGTTTTTCCTCAACATATTTTTTCATGGCGGATCTTCTTACTATTCTGTCTATTTTGAGAGCTTCTTCAGGCGAGGTGTCGGGGTTGGTAAAAAAAGGCCCCAAAGATTTTATCTCTCCGTTGTCGTCCGCATAGCGTCCCAAAACTTCATAGGCGTATACGTCATTTGAGTCGGCGGAAAAAATAGGCTGAAAGTAGGCGGTAATATTGTCCTGCGTTAAATTCATTCGCCCATCCTTGCTATAAAACGGTCAAACAAGAAAGACGTGTCAAGCGGCCCGCCGCACGCTTCGGGGTGAAATTGCACGGAGAATGAATTGCCGTAATCCATACCTTCGCAGGTACCGTCGTTGACATTCACAAACGAACCCTTATCCGTGACAACCGCGTATCCGTGGTTTTGACTGGTGATATACACGCGTCCGGTTGATAATTCCTTGACCGGCTGATTGGCTCCCCGGTGGCCGAATTTAAGTTTTTTGGTCGAATAGCCGTTTGCCAGCGCCATCAATTGGTGTCCGAGGCATATACCGAAGATCGGCGCTTTGCCTTTCTGCAAAGTACGGATCGTTTCGATGATTCCGTTATTGGCGCTTTCCGCCGGGTCTCCGGGGCCGTTACTGAGCATGATCCCGTCCGGTTTCATGTTCAGTATTTCTTGCGCACCCGCGTCGTGGGGGAACAACCATACCTCGCAGCCCCGCGCCGCCAGCGCTTTGGCTATACCGCGCTTTGCGCCAAAATCCATAAGGGCCACGCGCTTCCTGGAGGTGTTTAATAAGCAAGAATTAACCACGGAGTACACGGAGGAACACGGAGTTTTAGTACGAAAACCATCTTTTCCTCCGTGAAACTCCGTGTCCTCCGTGGTAAAGAATTCTTCCTGAACAGCCCCAGGCAGAACTTTTGTAACGGAGCGCGACGACACGGCGGCGACGGCGTTCAGGATTGAATACGCCTTCGCTTCGGCAATGTCGGCTGGTGTTGGAAGGGCCGCCGTAATTTTCCCGTTCATCACCCCGTTTTCCCGGATGATTCTGGTCAGCGCCCTCGTGTCAATGCCGCATAACCCGGTAATGCCGCGTTCCCTGAGAAAAGCGTCAAGATCGCCCTGGCTGCGGAAATTGGAAGGGTTTTGGCAGGGATATTTGACAATGTAGGCTCTTGCCCCGACAGCGGCGCTTTCAAAATCAGGCGGGATAACGCCGTAATTGCCGATAAGGGGGAATGTCTGCAGGACGATCTGTCCGTGATAACTTGGATCGGTCAGGGTTTCCAGATAACCGGTCATGCCGGTGGCAAACACCACTTCTCCGGTGACTTCACCCTGAGCTCCGAAGTATTCGCCTTTCATTACGGTACCGTTCTGTAAAACTAAATATCCCGTCATTGCCAGTCCTTTGGTTTATAAAAAAGGCGCTGCGGACCGCAATCCTCGGATAATCATCCCCGGATAAAAGACCATAGCGCCCTCGCTGTTTGTACTATGACATAGTGCTATTTTACGGCGCGTTTGTCAAGCGCGGTGCCTCCTGTTTGACTAAATACCCCCGCCTTCCAGCCCGGATACGGGCCTCATAATCGCTTTTATCCCGTAAAACGGAATACATTAATTCGGCCAATCGGCGGCCTTTGGCAAATGGATTTTGAGGGCGGGACAACGCCTGTTTTAATGTCCGCAGCCGCTATGCATAGAGGGAAGACCACAAAAAAACTTGACAACAGGGAAATACGGGTTTATGGTTGTAACCATGACTTGGACAGGAGCGCATGGCCCAAGTTTTTTATGTTTTCCGGATTACCCGTAAAATAATGCGAGAGCGCCTCTCAAAACTTGAGGGACCATTGTTATTAAATAATTTTGTTTATATTACAAGGAGAAAACTTTGAAAATGAAAAGAATAATGATTTTTTTATTATTTCTTAATAACTGTTTGTTTTCACAGGAAGTTTCTCAAATGGAAATTGAGGCAAAATATTTCAAATTGGTTGAAACAGCTTATCGTGATATGGAGTCTCGAAATATTGATTTATCTGAGTATAAGATACAAATGCGTATTGAAAATGAAATCTTATATGTTCGTTTTTATAAACCATATTCTAAATCATGGCGCGGCTCACCACCTGGGTATCCTATACTAAATTATGAAATAAACGCCGCATCAGGCGAGATAATAAGGATTCAAGGTGAACGATAATCAGGCTTTACGGAAGTTGACCCCATAACAATTTGAAGGCTGTATGCATTAGGGGAAGAAAGAGTATCATCCACTCACTGTGTGTTTCTGAAAATAACAGTTCTATTCGTAAAATAGTTTCATATTCGCCCATAATCCTCTTTTCTGTTATCGGGGCTGTTTCCTTAAGTTTATGATGTTGAGTATGTCCCTTTGTTAATTATTCATTTATTTCATTAAAAATCAGTGAACGTACTTGTCACCGTCATAACCAGCCGTATATTAATAGCAAAACTTGCGGAAAAGGATTCTGGCGGCCGTAGGCTGCGCCTTTCCGGAAAACCAGGAGGACTTATGAAAAAGTTGATTGCTATTGCTGTATTGTGCGCGGTTATGTCCGCGGCCGGGGCCGGCGCTGTTTATGCGCAAGAACTCAAATTTGACGGTTATCTGAACAGCGGTATAGGAGTAGTGTTTGACAATAATGAAGATCATGATGCCTGCGTAAAAGTTTTCGGCGTTGATTCAGAATCGAATGGTTACCGGTTTCGCTTGAATGGTTCCTATACCAACGAAGCCAAAAATGCCGGCGCTAAATTCCGGCTTCAGAGCCAGCGCAGAATAGACCAGTCAGGGTATCTTTCCCTGCCGTATCTTTACGGTTGGGTGGGTTTTTTTGAGAATATGTTAACCCTGACAGGCGGTCTTGTTGATGACGGTACATGGACAAGCGCCGATTGGTATTGGAATGACGATACGGGCGAAGGCCTGGGCTTGCTGCTCAAGACGGAACCGGTAAAAGGTTTGAACCTGGGAGTTGGCGCGTATACCATCAGCCAGCAGAGCGGCGGCAGCAATAACATGCTGCAGTTTACACCCGTAACATATAAGGTGGTTACTGATACATGGACCGCCGACGCTAACAGACTGCCCAATTTCAGTGAAATCACACTCAAACCTGAAGATGTAAAATATACCTTCAACGCCGCCTATACCATGCCCGACGCTTTCCGTTTGGGCGCTATCTTCCGCACCAAAAACAGAGCCGGATGGACCGACAAACGCCTGGACGCCGCAACCGGTAAGCGCGTAGATGATGATAAGTATGCCTACGGCGGACGGGAGGAGTCCATGTTCTTACAGGCCGAATTCCGGCTTCTGGCGGTGAAGAACCTCACCGCGGTTGTGGTGGGCGCTTTTAACAGGCTTGAGAAGTTTGATAAAAGAGGAAACATGATGTTTTCCGAAACCTTCGGTTATAAAATCGACAACCTGAATGTGGGGCTTAACGCGGTACAGTTTTTGTATAACCGGGTAGATGCGAAGAACGACGATAAAAAAACAGACACGGATCCCGGCCTGCTCTTTAACCCCTGGGTATCGTATACCATTGACAAGGTTGTACCCCGGCTGGACCTGGTGTACTTCATGGGAGGACAGAGTAAACTGGCCAATGGAAACAACCAATGGGAACGGAGGGGTTTTGTCCCGCAGGGAGGAGCGGTTGACGCTGTCGGAAAGCCCGGTCTTAAAGATAAAGATGACGATTTTTCGGTATTAAGCGCCAGGCCTTCGATTAAGATAAATCTGGACAACAGGACTTTCCTTGAAATCGGCGACATAATTAACTATGATTTTGGCAATTATGACGGCGCCTATAAAGACTCAGGCAATAAAGACAAGAGATCGCTGCTCACCAACGCGTTCTATGTTGACGTGAAGTTCAGTTTTTAAGGGAGAAGATAAAAACCACGGAGTACACGGAGTTTCACGGAGGTTAAGATATTAGTATCTTATTCCTCTTCCTCCGTGAAACTCCGTGTCCTCCGTGGTTATATTCTTCTTACGATCCGTTTTTTATCTCGTTAAGTTCCCGCAGATTACGCAGTTTAAAAGTGGCTTTCTCCTGAATTTGGCGCACCCGCTCGCGGGTTATGCCCAGAAGTTTTCCCGTTTCTTCCAGAGTGAGGGGGTCTTCGCCGGCAAGCCCGTAGCGGAGCTGGATAATCTTCATCTCGCGTTCGGAAAGCTGGGAAAGTATATCCGTCATGGTCTCCTGCAAAGTCATGGAGAAAACCATTTCAAAAGGTTCTGTTAATGATTCGTCCTTGATAAGGTCCGCAAGACGGGTAAGATTGCCGTCGTCTACAATGGTGTCAAGGCTGGTGGTTTCCTGGGATAATTTGACAATGTCTTTTACTTTTGCCACCGGAAGGCCCAGATATTCGGAAAGTTCCTCGTCGCTGGGATCGCGGCCCAGGTCCTGGGTAAGCTGTTTGGCGACATAGTAACATTTTTTTATGGTGTTGAGCATGTGAATGGGAATGCGGATTACCCGCCCTTTGTCCGCTATGCTCTTGATTATCGCCTGCCTGATCCACCAGGTGCCGTAGGTTGAGAAACGGCAGCCTCTGGTATAGTCAAAACGTTCAACCGCCTCAATAAGGCCGATATTTCCCTCGTCAATCAGGTCCAGCAGGGAAAGCCCCCGATGCTGGTAATTTTTGGCGATGGAAACCACCAGACGGAGGTTGGAATTGATCATTTTGTTTTTGTAGAAAAGCAGCGCGCTGTCCAGGGCGGCCTTCTCCCGGTTATAGTCAGCTTCCGGCCTGGCTGTGCGTTCCGCTTCAAGGTCGCGCAGTTTTGAACGCAGGCTGATAATTTTTTCCCCGATGTTTTGTTCCTCCTGGATGGTCAATAGGGGAAAATTGGAAATTTGCTTGAAATACAGGGCAAGCGGATCGGTCTCCTTGAAAACCTTGGACCGTTTCGAATTTTTGACCGCGGAATGGTTTTTGGAGTGTTTCCGCATCCCTCTCAGTTCCGTATTGTCTGTTTCAAGCTCCGCCGGAATTACCGTTTTTGTCATTTTCATTTCTCCCTAAAATCTGGGGGCTTTTGCCGGATCCACCGGGGATCCGTTATGCGATACGATTAAAACCAAATCCGGCTTTCCCGACGCCGGATAGATTCCCAACTTTCCCAACTCGGTTCCCGGTTCTATGGTGTCTCCCTTTCTCACCGAGAGAGTCTCACAGGAGCCGTATAAATACCGGTAACCTTCGTCTGTTTCTACCACCGCTACATTACCGTAACCCCGCCAGGGGCTTGCGTGAACAACAACCCCCCCGCTCAGGCTTTTAATTGATTCAGATTCCCTGCCGGATACCAGCACTCCCGTATTGCTGCTCATGTACAGCACTTCCTTTGCCGCGACCGGCCAGCGGATTGAGGTATCCGCCGTCTTTGCCGTACTTTGCGCGGGGGATTTCGGGGGCGTTTTACCGGCTGCCGTTATCGTTACCGTTGTGGGAGCGGGACCCGGACCCGGTATTTTTATTTTTTCACCTGTTTTCAGGACATAATTCTTGGAAAATCCGTTGAGATCGCGCAGCGCCTGGAGCGTTACGCCCCGTGAGCGGGCTATGCTGTAGAGGGTATCGTTTTTCGACACGGTATAGAAGAAAAAGACAGGATTGGCGGGGGGAGCGGCAATGACAGCGGGCGGACTGGCAGTCTTTGAACCTTCGGTTCGTGGATTTTCAATCCGCGGGCTTTCAGTTTTTTTGCTTTCAGCCTTCGGGCTTGTTTTGGAAGGAATGACCAGCCGCATCCCCGTCTGTAATTTGGAGGCGTCGGTGATATTATTGGAGCGCATAAGCTCTTCCTGGCTTATCTTGTACAAACGTGAGATGGAGTAAATGGTATCGCCCTTTGCCACCATGTGGACCAGGTTTTCAGCAGAAATACTGTGTGAAAACAGGCCCAGAAGGGCTGCCAACAGGACAAATGACTTTATACTGCGCCGATAGACCATGACATTTCATTATCGGTAGGTAATACCCCGTGCTTTAACTGCAATTTGACCCACAAATGTGTAAAATCCGGCAAAGGGCAGGCGGCGGGGGCGGCAAAACGCTTGTAGAGTCCGCCTGCGGAGCCCCAGACCGGCCTTTTTATCTCCTTCAAATCATAGCGCAGTTTCGAAAATGTGAGTAACAGTCATGTTCCTCATGCCGGTCTGCTTTTATTCTAGCCCAAATTTAAATTTCACTCCCTGGTCTCCTCCGGCGGGGAATTCCAAATGTTTCCGCCCGCCGCCGGCGCGCCCGCAACGCCCCCTCCGTCTGGCCTGTATCGGCATAAACAATACAGGGTTCCTATTGAACAAATTTTCTTTTTTGATTATTTTTGAAATGTCTGACACTTTTACTTAAAGTTGTTTTTCAATTAACCGGAACAGTCCCATCGAAGGAAGGGCAGCGGGGGCTGTGAAACATTTGGAATTCCCCGCCGGAGGAGACCAGCGAATAATGGTAACAAGGGTAGGGACAGTAAAAGCCCAGCACTTAAATACGATAATGATTTCATAGTATTACGATGTGCATGGTAATTTAAGTGCTGGGAGGCTCCGTAGGCGGATTCTACAAGTGTTTCGCAGCCCCCGCTGCCCTTCCTTCGATGGGTTTATGCGGGTTATTGTTTATTTCGGTGCATGGCACCAATGTGGAGGTTGTATGTCCGTAGTGTTAAAAGGGCGATCCCTGCTTACCTGGCTGGATTATTCGGTGGAAGAGATACGGTATCTGTTGAAACTCTCACAACAAGTCAAGGCTGAAAATAAAAAAGGCAAGGTATTGCAGCGGTTTACCGGCAAAACTCTTGCCCTGTTGTTTGAAAAACGTTCCACGCGGACCCGCTGCGCTTTTGAAACGGCCTTTGGCGAGGAAGGGGGCCACCCGGTTTGTCTCTCCGGCGCGGACATTCACCTGGGGGAAAAAGAATCCATCGAAGATACGGCGCGGGTGCTGGGCCGGATGTTCAGCGCAATTCAATTCCGCGGCTTTAAGCAGGAAACAGTGGAGACACTGGCGCGCTATTCCGGCGTGCCGGTGTATAACGGCCTGACCGATTTGTTTCACCCCACCCAGGCGCTTGCCGACATAGTAACCCTTGAGGAAAGCTGCGGTTCTTCAAAGGGAAAATTGCTCTGTTTTGTGGGCGACGGGAGGAACAATGTCGCCCGTTCCCTCATGGTGATATGTTCCAAACTGGGGGTGCATTTTACCATAGTTACGCCGCCGGAACTGAATCCCGACGCCGCCCTGTGCGAAAAGTGCGCCCCGTTAGCCGCTATTTCAGGCGCGAAAATTACCGTTACCGCCGATACCGCCGCCCTTGCCGGCGCGGACGCTGTGTACACCGATGTCTGGGCGTCTATGGGTGAGGAAGACAAAAAGGCGGAGCGCACAAAGCTGCTTGGCCCCTATCAGGTGAATCAGGCGCTTATGGATAAAACCGGGCGCGGGAACAGCATCTTTCTCCACTGTCTGCCGGCGGTCAAGGGTGAGGAAGTAACGCCCGATGTGATAGACGGCCCGCAGAGCCGCGCCTGGGATCAGGCGGAAAACCGCAAGCACACGATCAAGGCGATCATGCTGGCAACTTTGGGCTGCTGAGGGATTGGTTCGTAAGATTTCACACAAAGAACACAAAGGAAGAGAAGATCACAAAAAGGGATCAGGGGTTTTTGTTCGTTATCTTGTCGTGAAATTATTAAGCTCAGATTACTTACAACAACCCCCTATTTCCTTCTTTGTGTTCTTTGTACCTTGGTGATCTTTGTGTGTTTTCTTCTGTAAATTAATCTTTACAACACACTAGTCACAGCCGGTTCATTTGATTATAATGGCACAAAGAGTATTGCCTGAATGGTTGCGAAACGAAAGATTTGGTTTTTTGTGGGGGTTGCGTTTTTCGCCGCTTATTTCTTTATCGCGGCGCGGCCAATTCCCCTTGAGACCGTGTTAATTCCCTGCTGGCTCAATTCCATTGAATCCGCTGAGCCGGTATCTTTGGGCGGCAGCCCGGTTCGGAATTCAGGCGCTTTGTCTGCGGATCGGAGGATTCCCTTCAACATGGACGGCCGGTTCGGTTATATCAGCCGGGACGGCTTTTTTTCCGTTAATCAGGTAAGAAAAGCAAATATCTCGCTTTCCCCTGAACGTTGGGCCGAGTATGAGGCGGAACCCGATCGTATCACCGTCTATGACAACAACGGCGAAACGCTTACCATTATTGAAAATCCCCGCGGCTACCCCTTCTTTCTGGATGAAAGAACTTTTCTCATAAACAGCGACCAGAATGTCATTTCCGAGATTGACTATTCCGGCGCAATATCCTGGACGTATGAATTTCCCGCTCCCCTGACCTGCGTTGACGCCGCCGCGGGACTGGTGCTGGCCGGATCCCTGGACGGCGTAATCGGGCTTCTGGACGGCAGGGGGAGGCAGGTGTTTACTTTTGAGCCCGGCGGCTCGCGGTATTCGGTTATTCTGGGCTGCGCGATGTCGCGTGACGGTTCGCGGCTGGCCGTTGTTTCCGGTATTAACGAGCAGCGTTTCCTTATATTGGAACGCTTCGGGGCAAATGCCTCTGATTACAAAGTAGTTTATCATGAATTTCTGAATGACGGTTTCCGCCGTCCGGTGCATATTACCTTTGTTGAAAATGACCGCTGGGTTGTTTTTGAACGCGACGGAGGGCTTGGCTTTTACGAGATAAACACGCGGCAGGCGGGAAAAGTGGCGTTAAACGGGGAGATAAGCGCCATTGATCAGTCGGGCGGCCAGGGAATGATATTTGTCATTATCTCCCGCTTCGGGGATACCAAAGAACTAATCGGCATCAGGCTACCCGGCAGGATAATCATCGAGTCACCCTTCAGAAGCGAAGATGTATTTTTGGGCAGGATAGATACAAGGCTGATTGTCGGCGGCGGTCAAACCCTGGTTTCTTTTGACCTGGAAAAAAGGTAATGAAGAATATTTTTTTTATGAATGATGATAAATTTACTCCTTCACCTCATGCCGGAACAGGACGGCAAGGGGGAGGCGGCGGGGGCGGCAAAACATTTGGAATTCCCCGCCGGAGGAGACCAGCGAATAACAGTAACAAGAGTAAGGACAATAAAAGCCCAGCACTTAAATACGACAAAGATTTCAAGTATTACGATGTACATGACAATTTAAGTGCTGGGGGGCTCCGTAGGCGGACTCTACAAGCGTTTTGCCGTCCCCGCCGCCTCCCCCTTGCCGGTTTTTTGCGAATTGGTTATAGGTCAAATTTAATCTTTAGGATGGGATTGGTAATAGTGGCATTAGTATTATGCAATTCCCTGACCGCCCTGGAGTGGCCTTTACCGAACGCCGTTATGGTGCGTAACTTCGGCTTTAACGAGCGGGGCAGGCCTTCTCTGGGAACGGTATTTCAGGGGGAAGGGGATATACGCGCCGCCGGCGACGGGGAGGTGATTTTCTCCTGTACCGGAAAGGAGATTGCTTCCCGTCTGCCGTCCCCCCTGGGGGCATGGGCCGCCGTAGATCATGACGACGGGTTAATAAGTGTTTATGGGCGCTACAGGGACGAAGCCGGAAACCGGCCCCTGTCGGGAGTAAGCCGGGGCGTCCCCATTGCCGCGGCGGGAAGTTCCGGCTGGTCCCGGCGGAATGGTTTTTATTTTATGCTGTATGACCGGAAAGAACGGCGCTGGGTAAATGCCTCAATGGTCATCACTCCGTTCCCGGATACCGTTCCGCCGCAGATTGTGGGAATACAACTCCGCAGAGCCGACGGCAAGATGCTGGAAGGCAGCCAACTGCGGAATTTAAGCCAGGGCAGGTATACCATTATGGTTAATACCGTTGACACCCTGCTGGAATCCAAAGGGCTGCCGCTTGCCCCCCACCGTATCGTCTGTTCGGTTAACGGCGAAGAAGCCGGAGCGCTTTCCTTTGAGACTATATGCGCCCGAAACGGTATGTTGATGGTGAGCCGTAACGCCCTGATTCCCGCGGAACGGGTATACGCCTCCTATCCGGCTTTTGAGGCGGGCGAGGTACAACTGAGCCGGGGGCAGGCGATACTGGAAGTAATCGTACAGGACATTGCCGGTAATTCCCGCAGCGCCTCAATCCGGATAATTGTTGAATAATCGTATGGGTCTGCGGCAGCCTCAAAAAACCTGGTCTACGCCGGTAACGGAGGAAGAGCGCCAACCTGTTCCCTGCGCCCTGTGCGGCGGCGGACGGTTTAAACCTTCCCTTTCCTGTGAGGGTTTTTCCTACGTCAAATGCGCCGACTGCGGTCTGGTTCAGATAAACCCCCAGCCCCTTGCCGCCGGTGTAGAGCGGCGTTACCGGCAATCTTCCGGCAATGATTATCTTTCTTATGAACTGAAAAACGAAACGGCCTTCCTTGAGTTGCAGAAACTTGCCCTCGTGGACGCGGGTTTTGACCGCATTGAGCGGGAATTAATGGAACGTACCGACAGAAAGCCGGCTGTTGTGGATATAGGCTGCGCCACCGGGGCGTTGCTGGCTCTTTTACGGGACAGGGGCTGGCAGACAACGGGTGTGGAGATTTCACCATCCGCCGAATATGCCCGTAATGAGCGGGGGCTTGATATCCGTTCTCAAAACCTTGAAGATTGCCGTTTTCCCCCGGAATCGTTTGATCTGGCGCTTGCGTCTCATTTAGTGGAACATCTTAACAATCCCGGAACATTTATCCGCCAGGTATGGGAACTGCTGCGCCATGGCGCGTATTTCATGCTTACCACGCCGAATATTGACGGTTTCCAGGCGCGGCTCCTGGGTAAACGCTGGCGCTCCGCCATTTTTGACCATTTGTACCTTTTTTCGATACGCACCATCACGGCCATGCTGAAAGCGCAGGGGTTTGTAACCGAGGGAATTTACACTTGGGGAGGACTTGCCGCCGGAATTGCACCTCTCCCGCTTAAAACCTTTGCCGACAAAACGGCAAAAACCCTGGGATTGGGCGACGTCATGCTGGTTAAAGCCCGAAAACCGTAGATAAACGTTAGCGGGCTTTCTTTTTGGCGGTTTTTGCCTTTGTTTTGGCTTTTACCGCCTTCTTTTTCTGCTTGGCGTATTTCCTGTTCAGGTCAAGCATATACTCGCAGCAGGCTGTACAGAGGGTACGTCCTTTCTTTACCCTGCCTCCGCAACGCGGACATTTGCCGCTGTTTATACGCTCGTGGTATTTTTCCCGCCTTTTGCTGTTGACTTCATCCTTGTGCAATTCAAGGAATTTTCTCTGCCTGAGCCGGTTGCTTTCACGCGCTTTTTCGTCCATTAGTCATGCTCCTTTCCACATTTATAGTATAACCGATTTTTAATAAACCGCAAGCGAAAAATTTCCGCCCTGAAATGAGTTAAAAGCATTTACTTGTGCAATAGGCTCAATGCTGTCCCTATGCCGGCTGGCCTATACCGTCATACGGTAAATATTGTTGCCTTGTCCTAAAATATATTGCAATTTTGGGGCGGGTATATTACCATTTATAGTGAGGTAACAGTGAAAAAGATATTAATTTTTTGCCTGTATTGTGTGGTTTTTACTTTGATTCCTGCCGTTTCTATCCTGGCACAGGGCGGAAAGGATAGTTCAAAGGGTAAACCTTTCCCCGCTCTTGAAGAATCTGCCGATGAGGGTGAGATTTATTATCTCTCTGAAATGATTGACGATGACGATGATGATGAGGCCTCCCTTGCTCCTGAAACAACTGCCGTCAGTGAGGGTGGGTCGCCTATTACTGTTGAGACAACTGCCGTCAATGAGAGTAAGCTGCCTGTTATTCCTGAAATAACAGGAGTCAATGAGAGTAGACCCTCCTCTGTTCCTAAAAAACCCGCCGTAAGTGAAGAATATAAAGGGGTAGATAAAAATTCGCGCGGCAGCGCTGATGCCAACACTACCGTTTCCGCGGCCGAATCTGCCGCCGCCGCCGCCCAATTTGCCGCCGCCGCCGCCCAATCGGCCAAAGCGGCCGAATCCGCCGCCGCCGCCGCTGCCGCCGCAGTCGCCGCCGTGCCGTCTCAAGCGCAGCCTCCTGCCGTTCAACCACAGCCGGCTCCGTCCCGCTTGCCGCCTCAGCCGCCGGTGCGGACGATAGCCCCGACGGTCAATATTATTGTACCTTCGGCGCCGCCGCCCGCTGCCCCTCCCGCGTACCAACCCTCCATGAAGATTACGCCGGGGATGCCTGACCCTTCCGGCAACGGCGTTTACCGTGTACAGGTGGGCTCTTTTTCCAATACCGGTTTAGCCCAGCAATGTTTTAACCGGCTGAAAGCCGCCGGTTTTACCCCTTTCTATGAACAGTATGGCAGCCTGTACCGCGTTGTTATTACCGGAGTACAAGCCGCCGATATGGCCGGGGTTATCCGTCGGCTTGAGTCCGCCGGTTTTACCGATGCCTGGATACGCGAGGAAAGGTAAGCCATTTTTCTGTATAGATTAGATCCCCGGACCAAGCTGGTATTAACAGCCATCTTTACCGTACTTGTTTTTATTGTTGATACATTGATTGTCGCCGCGGTACAGATGCTGTTTTTTTTCGGCCTGTGCCTCGCGGCGGGGATTCCCCTGAAAAAAATATTTCCCCACTTTAAATTCCTGGCGGGCCTTATTGCGCTGGTAATAGCGTTGCAGGTGTTTTGGGGGCAGGGCCTGTTTACCGGTTTGATGATAGGCTGCCGCGTTTTTGCGCTGGTCGTCCTGATGCCGGCGCTGACCATGACCACCGACGCGCAGCTTCTCGCCCTGGGCATTACCCGGCTGGGATTGCATTACCGTACGGCCTTTATTATTACTTCCACGCTTAATTTGATTCCGTCATTTGAAGAGGAAGCCCGGCTGATTATGGACGCCCGCAGACTGCGGGGCATACGTTCCACGCGCGCGCGGGAATATCCGGCTATTGCCCTTCCCCTGGTGATCAAAGCAATGCGGCAGGCTCAAATGACCGCGCTGGCGATGGACGCGCGGGCATTCGGCGCTTACCGGACCAGAACCTGGCTGCGGGAAATCAAACTGTCCGCCGTTGATTACGGGGCGTTTGCGGCGGGCATAGCCTGGTCTGTTGCCGCGGTAACGGCAAACTATTTTCTGAAAGGGTAACGCCGTGTCCGGTTCAATCATTACACTGGAAAATGTTTCATGGGCATATTCCCGCGGACGGGACTGGGCCTTAAAAAACATCAGCATGACGATAGGGGAAGGGGAATGTATCGCGGTCATGGGGGAGAACGGCGCGGGGAAAACCACTTTCTGCCGTCTCTTGAACGGCCTTATCCCTCATTCATTGGACGGGAAATTATTGGGTACGGTGACGGTAGACGGCGTTTTGACAAGATCATGTACCGTCGCGCGGCTTGCGGAAAAAGTTGGTATGGCGTTTGAGGATCCTCAGTCCCAGCTTTTTACCGCGCGGGTAAGCGATGAAATAGCCTTTGCCCTTGAAAATATGCTCATGTCTCCCGATGAAATCAGGGAGAAAGTTCGCCGGGCGCTGGATATTGCCGGACTTTCCGCTTATGCGGACTATGCCCCCTCGGCCCTGTCAGGCGGGCAGAAACAGCGCCTTGCCATTGCCGCCGCTGTGGCAATGGCGGAAAAAATTCTGGTATTGGACGAGCCAACCTCGCAGCTTGACCCGGCGGGCGCGCGGGAAGTTCTCTCGCTTATCCGCGACCTCCGCGACCGCGCCCGGCTGACGGTGGTGATGGCGACTAACTCAGGCGAGGAAGCGGCGGAGTTTGCCGACCGGATATGTGTTTTGAAAAACGGAAGCCTTGCCGCTCTTGATAACCCTCGGCATATCTTTGCCGATCAGCGTCTGCTGGATGAATGCACCATAGCCGCGCCCCCGGTGGCGGAATTTGCCTGCCGCATGGCCGATCTGGGTAAGCCGCTGCCCCGCTTTCCCGTCAATCTGAGCGAGGCGGAAGAATCGGCGGTTGAATGGTATGAATAACCCTGTTCCCGCGATTCAACTTGATCATTTGTGCTGCCGGTATAATTCCGGCAATTTTATGTTAAATGATATAAACCTTGCCATTATGGAACATGAGTTGACGGCGATCATCGGGCAGAACGGCTGCGGCAAAACCACCATGCTGAAAAATATCAGCGGCTTGCTGCTTCCCTCGCGGGGAAATATCCTGCTGCGGGGGAGCGATACCGCGGACATGGATATTACGGATATAGCCGCCGAGATTGGCTTTGTTATGCAGGAACCTGACCGGCAGTTGTTTGAATCCACGGTGTACGATGAAGTTGCCTTTGCCCTTAAACATGCTCCGCGGGGGTCCCTTCGGGGAAGGAAATTGACCAGGAATCAAATTCGGGAAAAAGCGGACGAAGCCCTGTCTATGGTTGGCCTTTTGGACAAACGGGATGATTTTCCCCCGGCGCTGGGCAGGGCGGACAGGGTAAAGACCGTTTTTGCGGCGGTTCTGGCGATGGGCCCGAAAATTATTATGCTGGATGAACCTCTCGCCGGTCAGGATCAATGGGGATGCCGTTTGATTATGGACATTCTTTCAAATCTGCACCGGCAGGGTTATACGATACTAATGGTTACACATAACATGAGCGTCATTGCGGAGTACGCGCGGCGGCTCATAGTAATGAAAGACGGCGGCGTATTTATGGACGGAAAACCGCGGGAAATTTTTACGCGGACAGAGGAACTGGCGCAGGCGGGCATCCTGCCCCCGCAGATTACCCGTCTTTCACAAACATTACGCAAGCGCATCCCGCTGGAAAATGACGCGCTCAGCCCCGCTGAATTGGCGGCAATGCTGGTCAGATTAAAATAAGAAATTAACCACGGAGTACTGCTGTCCGTTGGACAGCTTGGAGTTTCACGGAGGTTTAAGATGTTAGTATCTTAATTCTTCTGTTGTTTTTAATTCTTTTGTTAGCTGTAAATATTGCTTAACTCCATACTACTCAAGACATGATAATTTATACTAATGTTTCTTAATTACCATCCAGTTTCATTTAATAAATTACAAGTTTGACAAATCGATGGGACTGTTATAGATTTGTCTAATAAATTCTTTCGTAATTCTATTACAAATGGATGATTGTATATTTCATCAAGGGTAGATGTGAAAATATTAACACCGGAAAGAGGAGGTATATTTCCACAACAAATACTAATTTTACCATCAACGCCAATACCTGTTCTTTGCCATAATTGCCGACATTTTCCTCCTCCTGTTATTTTTTGGGGAGCAGAAAGCACAGCGGGCCATAGAACATAATCTTTATAATTGTTTTCTACCTGAGATTTTAATGATCTATAAGCGGGAAGATCTTCGGTTACCACTTCATTAAAATTTGGATTTTTTCCCTGAGGCCGAAACATCCAAAAACGATGACTTTTACAGCCAGAACTTCTGGACATCTCAATAATTTCCAATATTTCCTGAGTATTTTTTTCTAGTTGCGATCTTGTAAGGACATAGCTTGTATGAACCAAAAAAACATCATTAATACTTTTTAATGTATTTTTTAATATATTAATGTTTTCCGGGTAAATTGAAACATTTATTCTTGTTATCCCAGCTTCTTTTAAGCTTACAATTTTATCAGCTAATAATAAACCATTGGTAGATGTATTTATCAAACAACCTCTGGACGAAAGAAAAGCAACTATTTCTATTATATCATTACATAATAATGGTTCACCTCCGAGTAAATCAACAAGAATAACGTTCTTCAGTAAAGGATGGGAAAATGCTGATTTAATAAAATCAATGGTCATTTCGCTTTTGCCTTCAAGAATTCCTTCCCTTGCTAAACCACAATAACCACACCGTAAATTACATTTTTGGGTAGTCATTAATCCCACAATTTGCGGCGTATAATGTTTTGCCACTGGTTTTTGTTTATAAAATCTATATTTGAGATAATTTAAGCTTTTAGGCACTATTTTTAGAGAAGTTGCTTTTCTTGCCATTTCCCAGTAATAAGTCAATTTATTCATGGTACTCTCCTATAGAGAGTATTACTCTCTATAGGAGAATTGTCAATCCTCTTTTTCTAAATAAAATGAAAATGGCTGTTAATACCGATTTATAGCGATGAAGACGAGTTTAAGACATATTTTAGCTACAAACATACGAAATCACAGGCAATTATTAGGTATTTCTCAAGCAAAATTGGCAGAATTTGCCAATATAGCGCCAGCTTATGTGGCAATGATAGAATTAGAAAAGAAATTCCCTTCTGATGAAGTATTAGAACGTATAGCTGGTGCATTAAATATTGATCCCACCGAGCTTTTTACCAAAAATTGTTATCCTGTTGAAGAAATAAGAATTTTACATAAATCTATTTTAGATGGTTTTGCTAAAGTTATTAATACTGAAATATCAAAACTTGATGAAAAGCATAGTGTATAAATATATAATTTCCATTTTTTATTATTTCTATCTCCCTCTTTGTGTGAATTCTTCCGGATAAAATTACTCTTGACACAGAGCGCATTATTATCAATAGTGACCATTACCCATGACGAAAAAAAAACGCCTAACCTTGCCCGCGAAGATACATCCGGCGGTAATCGCCGTGTGGGCGGCGGTGGTCGCGGCGGCGCATATAGTTCCGGCGATACCCATGCTGGGCACAGGGAGTAATTTCTCGCTGGTTGCCTTGCTGTTGCCACTTTCGGGAATATTCTTCGGCCCGCTGGCCGGCGCTCTCTGTTCCGCCGCCGGAGGCTTTATTGGCAGTCTGGTCGCCCCCCATACCGCGTGGCTGGGCATGGGGACCTTTATTATCGGGACAGTTACGGCCTTTACGTCCGGCTGTATCGCCTGGGGGGGCTGGCCGCTCATTACGCTTAACCGCAGGGGGAGCCTGGTTATCAACGGCGGTATCATCGTGTATTTAATCGGTACGCTCTTGTGGTTCAGCCAGGAAACCGGACGCGGCATGGTCTTTTTTCCCCTGGTTTATTACAGCGCGGGTTGTGCCGCCCTTATCGCGGGAAGCTTTCTTGCCGGAAAGATTCTGGCCGGCAAGAACGAGGCCCTTAAACTTCCCATAATCTGGCTCTGCGCCTTCGGCGGCATGGTAGGCGGCGCGACCATCGGTAATTTTTTCTTCCTGATACTGTACCGACTGCCCCGAGAAACCTGGCTGTATCTGACGGTTGCGGCGCCCCTTGAGCGGGCCGTGTTTTCGCTGGGAACCGCGCTGGTCGCCGCGCCGCTGCTTGCCGGCCTGCCCAAAATCGGGATTTTTGTAGGGCCGCAGGAAGAGGTGGACGATTATCCTCCCCCGCCGCCGGAGCTTGGGGAAAAATTTTATTCGAGAGATTTCACACAAAGAACACAAAGGTACAAAGATCACAAAGAGGAAAAAAGGGGGTTGTTGTAAGCAATCTGAGCTTGATAAATCACGATAAGATAACGGACAAGACCCCCTGAATCTCTCTTTGTGTTCTTCTCTTACTCCGTGTTCTTTGTGAGAATTCTTCTTGAAAGAGGTTCCTATGAGTAAGATAGATTTTCACGTCCATATCACCCCGCCGGAAATAAGCGCGCGCCGGCAAAAGTACGCCGAAAAGGAACCCTACTTTGCCCTGCTTTCAAACGCCCCCTATAACCGCTTTGCCGGCGCCGAAGATATTGTCGCCGCGCTTGATGAATCGGGATTTGATCACGCGGTTGTTTTTGGTTTTGCGTTCAGGGATTTGGGATTGTGCCGTCTGGTAAACGATTATGTTATTGAGAAAGTACGGCAGTTTCCCGAAAGGCTTACCGGCTTTATATCGGTGTCACCTAACGCATCCGGCATGGAACAGGAAATTGACCGCTGCCATAACGCCGGACTGAAAGGCATCGGAGAAATATATCCTGACGGGCAGGGGTTTGCTATTGATGACGAACAAGAAACCCGCGCCCTTACCGGTATATGCCGGGAACGGAATATACCGTTGATCGTTCATACCAACGAACCGGTGGGACACAGTTATATTGGAAAAAATAAAATCGGTCTTGAAAAAATTGAACGGTTTATCGAACACAGCCAGGGGCTGCGTATTGTGCTTGCCCATTGGGGCGGGGGGCTGTTCTTTTACGAGGCGATGCCGGAACTGCGGGAAAAATTCCGCGATGTGTACTATGACACGGCGGTTACCCCCTTTTTATACGACGCGGGTATTTACCGCGCGGCGCTGGCCCTCGGTCTGGGTGAAAAAATAATTTTTGGCAGCGATTTTCCTCTGCTGCCTCCCTCCCGCTACCTGCCGCCCCTGGAATCCCTGCCGGACAATGAACGCAATCTTATTCTGGGCGGCAACGCCGGGCGGCTGCTTGTATTTGAGAAGATTTCACACAAAGAGCACAAAGGTACAAAGATCACAAAGAAAGAAGGAAAAGGGGGGGTGTTGTAAGTAAGCTGAGCTTGATAAATCACGGTAAGATAACGGACAAAAACCCCCTGAATCTCTCTTTGTGCCCTTCTCTTCCTTTGTGTTCTTTGTGTGAGATATTTAACCCGCAAAATGACATCTAACGCTATGCCCGGAACCAATGTCCCGCAAATGCGGGGTTTCCTGAAAACAGCGTTCCACGGCCCGTGGACAGCGTGGGGCAAAGGCGCAGCGGCTTGTAGCGGCTTGGGTATCAGTACCCGGTGAAGAAACAGGCGAAGCCGCCGGGTGGGCAGGGGATTTCATACCGTCTGGTGAGGAAGTCGCTGACGCGGTTGCCGAGGCAAACAACATCTGTGTATAGGGATGCCGCCCTTCACGCCACAGGCTGGCGGCGGGCGCTTCTTCCATTAACTCGCCCGCGTACATTACGCCGATGCGGTCGCAAAAATAACACGCCACTTTCAAATCGTGGGCGATAAACAGAAACGACATTGTCCGCCCGTCGCGGATTCTCTTTTCGCGTATATCCAGCAATAGATTCAAAATTTGCGCCTGAATGGAGACGTCCAGCGCGGAGACCACCTCGTCACAGATAAGCAGTTCCGGCTGGGGCAGCAGGCCCCGCGCGATGGAAATGCGCTGGCGCTGGCCGCCTGAAAATTCCGTTGGCCGTTTGTCCAGGTCCGTTCCGGAAAGGCCCACTTCCTCAAGCGCGGCGGCGGCTTTTTCATGGAACTGCCGCGCCGGGGAAACCGTTTTTTCTCCCGACCATCTCAAACCGGAGAGTAAAATTTCGCGGATATTCATGCGGGGGTTAAGCGATCGGGCCGGGTCCTGAAAAACATACCTGACTTTTTGCCGGTACTGCCGCAGTTCAGCCCTGCGCAGGCCGCTCACTTCCATCTGGTTTTCCTCGCGGTGGTAGAAAATGTTCCCGCTGTCCGCTTCGTACATCCGCACCAAAAGCCGCGCGGTGGTAGTTTTGCCGCAGCCTGATTCCCCTACCAGCCCATAGGCCTCGTTGATGCCGATGGTAAACGAGACCCCGTTAACCGCGTTGACAAAACGCCCCAAACGGGCAAAAAAGCCTGCCTCCAGGTTGAAACGCTTCTGTAAACCGGAAACAGTCAACAACGGCATACTGCTATTGTATGCCGGTTGAGCAGCAATGGCAATATAACCCCAAGAGTTCACACAAAGGACACAAAGGTTATAAGATCACAAAGGAAAGAAGAAAAAAAGGGGGTTGTTGTAAGCAATCTGAGATTGAATTTCACGATAAGATTACAAACACCCCCCTAATTCCTCTTGGTGCTCTTCTCTTCCTCTGTGATCTTTGTGTGAATCCATGGTATCATTTCCCTCATCAATGAGCCAACAGCCCTTTTACGACGCCGGATTACGCTTTTCATGTACCCGTTGCTCCTCCTGCTGCCGCCATGAAAGCGGTTTTGTGTACCTTTCGGAAAACGACCTTTCCCGGTTGGCAGATGAGTTCAAAATGGAGTATACTGCCTTTATCGCAACCTGGTGCCGTTGGGTTTCCTTTAACCGGGACAGCGAGCGTTTGGCCCTGAAGGAAAAGTCGAACTTCGATTGTATTTTCTGGAGGGATCCCGCCGGATGCGTGGTATACCATGCGCGGCCCCTGCAATGCAGAGCTTTCCCCTTTTGGGACAGCGTAGTCTGCTCTCCTGAAGCGTGGGAAACTACGGGCCGTGCCTGTCCCGGCATAAATACCGGAGAACCGCACAAAAAGGAAGAAATTGAAAACTTTCTCCGCCTTATGGAGGAAGAATTGGTCATTGAACGGATCATGCCGCGTATGGGGGGTTGAGTGTAAATGCTAATCCGTTTTTGGGGTGTACGCGGTTCTCTGCCTGCGCCCATACTGCCGTCCGAAGTAAAGGCAAAGATAGCCGCCATACTGGAACAAATAACGCCGCAGGACATTGCGGATGCCGCAAGCAGGGAACGTTTCCTTGCCGGGCTTCCCCCCTGGCTGTACGGTACGGTAGGCGGCAATTCCCCCTGTGTCAGCGTTGATATTGAAGGCGTTGACGAGCCGGTTATTTTTGACTGCGGATCGGGTATGCGGGAAATGGGGATTGACTTCAACGCGGAAAATAGCGCGTCTTCACACTACCATATCTTTTTTTCCCATTTTCACTGGGATCACATGATAGGTTTTCCCTTTTTTAATCCCATTTATAATTCCTCGGCAACCGTCAACTTTTATTCGCCCAAACCCCGCCTTGAAGAATGGCTTCTTGAAATGATGAAAGTTCCCTTCTTTCCGGTACAGATGGAGAATTTAAAAGCGACAAAAAATTTCCACCTGCTGGACAAACCGGTCTCCATTGGATCGGCAACGATTGCCTTCAGAAAAATGAACCACCCCGGCGACTCTTTTGCCTATATGGTCAGCCATAAGGGCAAGCGGTTCATTTACGCCACTGACTCGGAACTTGCGCCCGAGGATTTTTTATCGACTGAAGAAAACACCGGCTTTTTCAAAGACGCGGATGTCATTGTCCTTGACGCGCAGTATACCCTTGAAGAATCGATTAACAAACATAACTGGGGCCATAACGCCTTCAGTCTGGCGGTTGATTTTGCCGCCAACTGGGGAATAAAACACCTGATCATGTTCCACCACGATCCTACCTACGATGACCACAAGCTCTACGGCATGCTGCAGTCGGCTCGCTGGTACCACCAGCGGATGGGTTTCAAAGAAATGGAAATAAGTCTGGCTGTTGAAGAGCTGGAAATTTCATTGTAATCCGGGAAGGGTATGCGCAGAATTTTCAGGCGGATAACGGGAATTATCGCATTGTTGGTCGGCATGATTCTCTGTGTCAGCCTTGCCGTTATTGCGGCGTTCGTATACGGTAACACTCCGCCTCCCTTTTCATCCGAAAAGGCGGCGGAATGGGAAGGCGTGACGCTTGAGACAGACAGCGTGGACCACGTCACCGTGCGCTTTGATGTGCGCAGAGGAGAAAGCGCCCAGTCGGTGGGGCAGCGGCTTGCCGCAGCCGGGCTTATCCGCAGCCAGTACTTTTGGTATGCGCTCTGCCGCTATTATAGTAAAGACCCTGTCAAAAGCGGCACGTACCTGATTGAGATTCCGGCAAACCAGATTGCCATTCACCGTATACTGGTGTCGGGCAGACAAATACTGATGCGGGTCACCGTTGCGGAGGGCCTGACCCTGAAAAAAACGGCGGCGCTGCTGGAAGAAGCGGGCGTCTGTCCGGCGAAAGAATTTCTCGCCGCGGCGTGCGATCCGGCAATGATTGAGCGCTACCGGATTCCCGGCTCAAGCATGGAAGGCTACCTGTATCCGGATACCTATTTATTTCCATCCGCCTATCCCGCGGCGCAAGTCGTCCAGGCAATGGCGGATAATTTTTTTACCCGGATCGGCGAGATTGACGAAAAGACCTTGTCCATGCCGCCGGACGAATTAAACCGGCTGGTGATTCTCGCTTCCATTGTTGAGCGCGAGTACCGGCTGGATGAAGAAGCGCCGGTCATGGCGGGGGTATTTTTCAACCGGCTGAACATAGGCATGGCGCTGCAATCGTGCGCTACGGTGGAATATGTTATTACCGAAATACAGGGCAGACCGCACCCCGAAATTCTCCTGACGCGGGACACTGAGATACGCGATCCCTATAATACCTATGTCCGCCCCGGCCTGCCCCCCGGCCCCATTTGCGCCCCCGGTCCCGTCGCGCTCGGGGCGGTTCTTGCTCCCGCCAAAAGCGCTTACCTGTATTTCCGGCTGATAGACCCGGCTGTCGGGAAACATTACTTTTCCAGCACTCTGGATGACCATATCAGGGCCGGCAAACTTTATGTGAAAGGCAGGTCGTAGTGAGCCGTATCGCCAAATCCAGCATACAGGAAGTGCTGGACCGGATAGACGCCATTGCGGTAGTAGAGGATTATGTCCGGCTGGAAAAGAGGGGAGGGCGCTATTGGGGACGCTGCCCGTTTCATTCAGGCGGGCAGGAAAAAACGCCGTCCTTCAAGGTTGATCCCGATCAAAAGTTATACTACTGCTTTGGCTGCCACAAGGGCGGGGGGATCATTGATTTTGTCATGGAAATGGACAAGATCAGCTACCCCGAAGCCATTAAAAATCTTGCCCGCAAATTCGGCGTGGAATTAACCTATGAGGGGGGCGGTGAGGAAAACAACGGGGATTGGGAAGCGGAGCAATCCCGCCGCGAACAACTCTATGAGTTGTACCGCAGAACCGCCCTGACCTTCAGCCATTTCCTGCGGGAAAAACCCGAAGGAAAACCCGCCCTGGATTACCTGTTGTCCCGCGGTATCAGCATGGAAATGATCGATCGTTTCCGGCTCGGCTATTCCCCCGCCGACCGGAACTGGCTGTACGGTTTTTTGCAGAGTAAGGGATATTCCGCTGAATTCCTCGACAGTTCAGGGCTGTTTTCGGCCAATTACCGGGGGATGGCCTTTTTCTCAGACCGTCTTATGTTTCCCATTGCCGACCGGCAGGGGCGGATTGTCGCCTTTGGGGGCCGGGCTATGCCGAGGGCGGTACAGAGCGACGGCAAGGAGCCGCCCAAGTATATCAACACCCGTGAAATTGAGACCTATAAAAAGGGGCAGATTCTCTATGCCCTGGATTTGGCCCTGCCGGAAATCAGGCGGACTAAAACCGTCTACCTTGCCGAAGGCTATATGGATGTTATCGCCCTGCACCAGGCGGGCGTAACCAATGCCGTAGCGCCCTGCGGTACGGCTTTTACCGATGAGCAGGCAAAGGTACTGCGTCATTGGGCGGATGCCGCGGTGCTGGTTTTTGATTCCGATGAAGCGGGGCAAAAGGCGGCGGTCAAGGGTATTGTCACCTGCCGCGGCAACGGCCTTGCCTGTTCGGTCGTCGTGCCGGGTAAAACTGAAGCGGGGGATGAATTAAAGGATCCCGCCGCTATTTTACAGGAATTCGGCGCGGGTATCTTGACGAAGTCAATGAAAAACGATATACTTGATTTTGGGTATCTTATAGCCCAAGGTAAAGCCTTGCATGATACCTCGACACCGCAGGGAAAGGCGCAAGCGCTTACCGTGCTGTATCCGTATTTTAACGCTCTGGATTCAGAGGCGGAACGGAATGCCGGCATAGAAGCGGCTGCCGATGAAATGCGGGTAGATAGAGCCGCAGTGCTGGCTGATTATGAGCGTTGGCGGCGTTCCAATGCCCCCAAAAGTAATGTTGAGGAGGTTCCCTCTACCGTATCGACTGTACGCATGAACGATGAGTTGTTTTTGCTGACTGTCGTATCAGTCAATACAAATCTATATCCTGAATTGCGCGCTTTTATTGAAAGACGGGAAATAGAAATAGAGGATCCTGCCGCCAAAGAACTCTATGTTGCTTTAGAGGAATGTTTTAGAAACGAAGAAAGCGGGCCGGAATCTTTGATCTCCCGCATAACTTCGCCGGTATTGCGGAATTTTATCATTGAACGGGGCATATCCCCGGAATTTAAGGGTGATTCAAAAAAGGATCCCCGAAGGGACCCCCGCAAGCTCATGGAAGACGGGATCAGACGGGTAAAAGGAAAAAAACTCTACCGCAGGCTTTCCGAGATTGGCGCGGAAATGCGGTTGCGGGAACGGGATTCCGGCGGAGGGGCCGACAGTGATTTTCAGGATTTAATCACTGAAAAAATGTATATAGACGCTGAAATACGCACATTGGAAGGTAAAACGGGATGACGGATACTCGCACAGTGGATGACAGGAAAAAAAGCCGGACCGCTTCTCCTGAAAAGACCGCGCACGTGGAAAAAAAGACAAAGGCTGAAGCCGCGTCTGATGCCGTAGCGTCCACGCGCAAACCGGTAAAAAAATCCAGGGCTCCTGAGCCCAGGGCCCCTGAACACAAAGTTCCGGAGCACAAGACCCCGGTGAAGAGTAAGAAAGAACCGGCGTCCAAAAAACAGGGAGCTTCGTCCGCGGCAATAAACGCGGCGAAAACCGGCGACGCGGACAGCCCCCTGTCAGACCCCGCGGTAATCAAACTGATTGAATACGCCAAGGGGAAAAAGACGCTCTCCATTGAAGAACTTTCCGATTATCTCCCCGATTATATTTCTGATACGGAAAAGATTGAGCCGGTGCTTGCCCTGCTGGAATCCAATAATGTGCAGATAATCGTGGATGACAGTTCCGGCGAAGAGGAAGGCGATGTTGACAGCGCCAAAAGCGCCGATGCCCGCAAAAAACGCGCCGCGGTCGGCGATAAGGAATCCTCTCTGGTAGATGATCCCATCAGAATGTATCTGCGCGAGATTGGGCGGGAAAACCTGCTGACGGCGGAGCAGGAAATAGAACTTTCCCGGCAGATGGAGGAAGGGGAAAATATCATCAAAAATGTGATAAAAAAATCGGGCATGATAATCCCCGAATTTTACCGCATTGCCGAAGAAGCGTTTTCCAAAAGGGACCTGCGGGAATTAAACCTCACCAAGAAAGAAGCTACCGAACGGCTGGCCGAGCGCCGGCGCCTGGTTTCATTTTACAAGGATTCCCTGCGGACGATACAGGGAGACCTTAAAAACTATATTGAGTTAAAGCAGCGGCTGATTGACCGGGGCCTTGATTATCTGGAAGATAAAGAGCTTGTCAGTCTGCGCCGGCGGATAACCAGAATTCTCAAAAATGCCGAGATACACGCCGATGAAATACTGCTGTTTTCCGAAAAATTTATTCAGACTTCGAAAAAAATAAAACGCTACAAGAAAGAGCAGGAACGTATAGAAAAACACCTTAAGGTTACTTCTCTTAAAGATCTGCGCACTCTGGGGCGTTTTTTAACCATCAAGGAAGAGCGGGAAAAACTTGAAGAAGATTTGGGCCTTTCCGCCGATGAAATCAAGGAAAAGATACGGCTGATTCAGGTAATGGAAAAGAAACTGCGCGCGATGGAAGCCGAATTTGAGGAATCCATCGACAGTATCAACCAGATGGCAAAAGAGATACTGCACGGCAGGGTTATGATGAAAAACGCCAAAGACCGCCTGATAAAAGCCAACCTGCGGCTTGTTGTTTCCATTGCGAAAAAGTATACTAACCGGGGCTTGCATTTCTTTGATTTGGTGCAGGAGGGGAACATAGGGCTTATCAAAGCGGTTGAGAAATTTGAATACCAGAAAGGCTTTAAGTTTTCTACCTACGCTACCTGGTGGATACGTCAGGCCATTACCCGTTCCATTTCCGATCAGGCCCGGACCATCCGCGTTCCGGTTCACATGATTGAGCAGATCAACAAGGTGGTGCGGGAATCGCGCCAGCTTTTGCAGTCTTTGGGGCGGGAGCCGAGTGATGAGGAAATAGCCGAGCGTCTTGGCTGGACTGCCCTGCGGGTAAAGTCGGTCAAGAAAGTCGCGCGGGAACCCATCAGCCTGGAAACACCGATAGGCGAAGAAGAAGATTCCTTACTGGGGGATTTTATCGAAGACAAGGATGTCGAAAATCCCGCGATCCAGACTGCCCATACCCTGCTGCAGGAAGAAGTGGACGGAGTGCTTGCCACCCTGCCCGTGCGCGAACAGGAAGTTCTTAAAATGCGCTTTGGGCTTGGCGACGGTTATTCCCTTACCCTGGAAGAAGTGGGATTGCTCTTCAAGGTGACGCGGGAACGCATCAGGCAGATTGAAGCAAAAGCCCTGCGCCGCCTGAGGCATCCGCGGCGGAGCCGGAAACTGAAAGATTTTTTGGACCATTAGATGAGGGAGCGAACGTCACCGCGTTGCGGTGAGGTTAAATGAAATTTGGAGGTGTCCAAGAAGTAAGAATTAACCACGGAGGGCACGGAGTACCACGGAGTTTTAATACGAAAACCACCTTTTCCTCCGTGAAACTCCGTGTACTCCGTGGTAAAAAATTCTTCATGGGCAGCCCTGTAAACAGAGGTTATTATGGTAACGGTAAACGAACTGGACAAACTGCGGACTCTCCAGGACATTCTGACGGAAAAGATACACCTGGAACACGAGGTCCAGGAGATACCCAAACAGTTGGGGGCGCTGGAAGAAGCGTATAACAGAACGCGGAAGTTGTTTATTGAAAAAAATGTTGAACACGAGAAGATAAAAAGCGCCGAGGATGAAGCGAGAGTTATCCTGCATGACGCGGAGGCGGCGCGGGAAAAAGCGGAGCGGACCATCTCCGAAATCAACACCCAGCGCGAATATGAGGCGCTTGATAAAGAACGCCACGCCGCAGAAGAAAAAGAACAGCAGTACCGCAAAGAGGTACAACAGAAAGAACGGCATCTGCTGGAACTGGATGAACAGATAAAACAGTATGCCGCCCTTATTGAGCAGCAGGAAAAAGAGCTTGCCGAAAAACGGGCGGGCATTGAGGCGGAAGTCGCTGCGAAGAAAAAACAGGTGGAAGCCCTGTTGAAAAAAGAGAGAAATCTCACCGATAATCTGGATTCGGAAGTAGTGTTTAAGTTTGAGCGGATTATCAGAAACAAAATGGGTTTGGGAATTGTCGCCATCAAGGGCAATGTCTGTATGGGCTGCCACATGATCCTCCCCGCGCAATTTTCAAACAACGTCCGCCTGGGGCATGAATTTGTATTCTGCCCCTATTGTTCGCGGATTTTATATTACGAGGAATCGTCCGAAGGTGAGGAACTCTTCTTTGATACCGAAGATTCAGGCGCCTTGTATGATCCTGAGGAAATAGAAGAAGAAGAATTTGAGGAGGAGGATGACAAGGAAGAAGAAAAAGTAGTCAATATGGATTACGAAGAATGATTTGATTGGAATTTATTGGCGATGAACCAGACCGCCGCCCGACCACATAATCTTTGATTATGTGGTCGGGAGGAAAGTCCGGGCTCCGCAGGGCATGATGCCGGGTAACGCCCGGGCTCAGTATCTAACCGCGAAAGTGGTTGGGTATTGGGACAGACAGCGCAGCAGAAAATATACCGCCCGGTGTTTTCCGGCTTGCCGGAAAACACAAGGTAAGGGTGAAATGGCAGGGTAAGAGCCTACCTCGGCGGCGGCAACGCCGCTGGAACGGCAAACCTCATCAGGAGCAAAGTCAAGCAGCGTTCGGATCTAATCCGGCCGGCGGCCCGCCGGTTAAACGCGGGTAGACTGCACAGAAAAGGCCGGTAACGGTCTTTCGAGACAGATGGCGGTTGGATAGTTTCTATCAACAGAACCCGGCTTATGGTTCATCGTTTTTTTTAAGGGAGGTGTTATGAATAGTTATCTTGAAATGCTGCCGCTCAGCGGCATTGCGAAATATTCAGGCAATCAGCCGAAAGACACTTTGCCCTTTGCCGGATACCCCCGGCAGCACCCATCAGAAAAAAATAAACTGCTTCTTGTTTATGATCCCCTGGGCCTGGCTCCGACCCTCATGGAATTCAAGCTTGAAGACATACTTTTTGTGGAAGATATTCCGTCCGCGGTAACCGAAGAGGGGGAGGGAGTTCCGCTGGTAAAGTTGTGGATACGCCGGGGCGCGCACGGAGTTATCCTTGAACCTTTTGAAGTCAATAACCCGATACAGTTTGCCAACAAGTCGCGTGAAATTCGGGAACGCTTTCTGGGAGCCTGATGCACCGCGCGGCGCTTTTTCTGCGGGAAGAAACTGACGGTATTGTCCACTGCGGCCTGTGTCCCCGTCGCTGCGCAATACCCAGTGGCTCTTTGGGGGCCTGCGGCGCGCGGGGCAATAAAAACGGCAAGGGCATAGTGCCCTTGTACGGCCATATCACCGCCCTCGCCCTTGACCCCATCGAGAAAAAACCACTGTTTCATTTCCGCCCCGGTTCAATGATCCTTTCGGCGGGTTTTGCCGGCTGCAACCTCCGCTGTCCCTTTTGCCAGAACTGGCATATCTCCCAATCCGCCACCGCCTTTAGCGGCGATGTCCCCGGCAGACAAATGCAGCCCGGCGATATTATTTCCGCCGCCCTGCATGAAGATTCTTCGATGATCGCCTATACCTATTCAGAGCCGCTGGTTCACGCGGAATTTTTGATTGACTGCATGACACTGGCGCACCGTCACGGCATTGCCAATGTGCTGGTAACCAATGGCTGCGCCAACGCGGAAGCGGCGCGGGAAATTCTTTCCCTGACCGATGCCGCCAACATAGACCTTAAATGTTTTTCCGCGGATACCTACGCGAAAGTTTTAGGCGGCGTCGTTTCCGCGGGGAACGATGTTTCCGTTTTTCAAACCGTGCTTGATTTTATCCGGCTGGCCTGTTCAATGGGCGTTCATGTTGAAATTACCACGCTGGTGGTACCCGACCTGAATGACACGGTAGAGGAACTGGACTTATGCGCTGATTTTATCGCCTCACTCGGAGGTGTACCTTTGGTACAAGTACCCTGGCACCTTTCAGCCTATCATCCCGATTACCGCTGGAACGCGCCGCCCACCGATCCCGCGTTTTTAAGAGAAATAAAAAACCGCGCCGCCCAAAAGCTTGCCTTTGTCTACGCCGGGAATATTGCCGGTGATGAAAATAATACCTTCTGTCCCCATTGCCGGGCGGCGCTGATACGCCGCAGGGGTTACCAAACCGACATATCAGGTCTTGCGGCTCCGGCGGACGGGGAGAGTTTTTTTCGCTGCGCCCAATGCGGTGAGAAAACGCCGGTTAGCTGTTAAAAATAATATATAAAGGCATTTTATGGAAACTTTTTTACAGTATTGGGGCGGCGCCGGTTATTTTCTGGCAAAAGTTTTACTTGTTCGCGCGGAATTTGTTGAGAACAACAAAAATTTACGCCTTGTTGGATGGTTTGTTTATTTAATGGGTTTACCCGCATGGGTCATTCTTTTGGCAGGCAGGCAAAACTGGATCGCCGCCGCGATTGAGACAGCCGGAGTTCCCGCAATACTGCTCGGTATTGTAATGACCTGGAAGCAAAGTAATAACCCAAATAAAACTGTTGATTGGAGTATCAGAATATTCACTTTCTTAATGATAAAAATTGGCGTTTTATACAGTATTTATACATTTAACGGGATAAGAACTTTTTCTCAAATATTGGAAATAATAATTATTTTTGGCTATCTTGTAAGTAATTACTTGCTTGCGAAACGGAACCCCTTTGCGTGGCTCATGTTTATGGTAGGCCTCATAAGCATGAGTATATTGATGTATATACAAGACAAACCAATATTGTGTATACAGCAATTAATTTCATTAATACCGGCGGTTATAGGATTTATCAAGAATATGAAACAGGAACGGCTAAAAAACAATATACATGAGTCAATACAGGGCTGACAAGGTAGAATAATCAATATTTGCGCAGCGCCGCCGAAAGGCGGCCTGCCTCTATAGTCCGGTTAACGAGTCAGCGTTGACAACAAAACCGCGCAGATGCCGATGAAGGCGCAAACGGCAAGGATGTATACCCACAGGGGAAGAGGTCCGGCGGGGATTTTCTTTTCCGGCGGCGGCGCAGAGGCAGAGGGTGGGGCGGAATAACCGCACGAAGGGCAGCCGCCTGAAAAGGCCTTTTCGTCTCCGGTGTAACCGCAGGATGGACAGCGTATTGAGGCAAAAAATCTGCCGCATTGCGGGCAGGCTTTGGTATTCTGTCCAACTTCAATACCGCAGTTGTCGCAGAAAAAACGGGGCTTCTTGCTCAATGGCGGTTCCTAGGCGGTTTGGGTGGATGATGATTTGGCGGCGGGTACTCCGCTGTCCCCGGCGGTCTTGGTGGTGTCGCCGCTGCTGGGGGAAGCGGATGTACTTTGCGCGGTGCCTGATGTTTCCACTGTTTTTGATTCAGTTTTGGATGTTTTGCTGTCCGACCCTTTGCCTTTACCGACGGTTTTGCCGGCGGCCTTATCCGTGACATAAAAGCCGGAACCTTTGAAAATCACGCCGGCACCGCCAAAGATAAGCCTGCGGACTTCACTGCCGCATTTGACGCAGGTTTTAAGCGGCTCATCGCTCATCGATTGAAAAACTTCAAAATTGTAACCGCATTTTTTACACTCATATTCGTAGGTTGGCATGATAAAGGTACTATAGCGAAAAAACCCTGAAAAGTAAAGCCAATTCCCTGCCGCTTAAAGCGGCGGTGGTGATATTGAGGCTTTTACCGTCCAATACGGGCGCTTTGGTAAAAAGAATGGACGCGAAGACCGCGACATCGTCAGAGTCCGCTTGCAGCGAAAGAAAACTGCGGGCAATGTTAAAAACAGTCGCCAGCCCGCGGGCCTGGGTTTCGCTGGCAACCTGAATTTTCAAACGCGCCTCATAACGCTGTTCTTTCTGTTGTTCTTCATTTATGGGAAAAAGGCTGATAAAGATACGTTCCGCCGGAAGCTCAAAGGGGATTCCCATTGCCTGGATTTTTTGATTGATAAGCGGGCCGGGATTTTCGAACCAGCATGAAAAAACCGCGTCCTTGCTGAATGTGCCAAAACCATTCGGAACCGTGACTCCCGACGCGGCGGAAAAAGGATCGGTGGGAATATCAAGGGATGCGTTTGCGGAACTCTTTTCTTTGAGAGCCAACATAAAAGCCTGAGTCGGATTTATGCCAATGGAAAGCCGCTGTTGTTCGTTATACCAATATGTGTTCTTCGATACCGTTGAACGCGTGTTTTTCCAGTCCTTGCTTGCCCCCAACGCCATTTTTGCGCGGGAAGAAGGGTAATCGCCCCAGGCGACAAGCTGGTAACGCCGCGGCGACTGCGGCGGATACGTCGCAAGCACGGCGAATTGGGTTGAGTCGAGCATCTGCTGAAACTGTTTATCATTATTCATGCCGTTAAAATTAATAGATTCCAGAATAGGCCGTGAATTTTGTACGTCGGCAAAAATATAACCCAGAGCGCCCGCGTCCAGGGGAATGGAACTGTTTTCGCTGGGCATCATGCCGATAGTTTTGGGCGCGGTCTTGCAGGAGAGCGTGAAGAAAGCGAGGAGAAGTAAGAAATAAAGAATATAACCACGGAGGACACGGAGTTTCACGGAGGAAAACACCGGGATCGTTTTAAAACTCCGTGTAACTCCGTGTAACTCCGTGGTAAAAAATCTTAAATTATTAACGTCTATGATAGTAGTCTTGGTGTTCATCTGATCCTCTCAATTTTAACCAGCCAGGAGTCTTCTCCCGCTTCCATCGCAATCTGGCCTTCAACCTGCGCCCAGGCGGTTTCTATGGCGAGGGTTTCCGCAGCGGCGGTATCGCTGAGGTTGTCCCAGGCTTCTTTTAATTTGTCGGAACCGTAAACGGTCAGGCTGATGCGGTCGGTGACCAAAAAACCCATTTCCTTGCGGCTGTTCTGCACGCCGCGGATAAGGTCGCGGATGTCGCCTTCCCGGGAAAGCTCGCGGGTAATTTCGGTGTCAAGGCCCACGGTGAGAGTTCCCTCGTTGATAACTCGCAGATTGGCCTTCTCATTGCGCCTAACGTCAAGCTTGTCGGCGGTAACGATAACGGTACGCGCGGCGCCGTCTAAGGTTTCGATGTCCAGCGAAAGCGCGGCGCCTTCAAGTATGCCCTGAATTTCCGCGTGATTCAACGCTTCGATTCGGGCGGCGGCGGCTTTCATATCCTTGCCCAATTCCTTTCCCAGTACGCGGAAATTGGCCTTGACTTCATATTCAACCAGGTCTTCTTCGTTGTCCCGGAAAACAATGTCCTTTACATTGAGTTCTTCGCGGATGATTTCTACCATTTCAAGCAGGGCGTTTTTTTCATCCGCGTTGCGCGTAACCAGTTCCGCCATGCGCAGGGGCTGGCGTACTTTGATATTGTACTGCGAGCGCAGGGAACGGCCCATTGAAACCGCGCGCCTGACCGTCGCCATGCGGAATTCAAGCGCCTTGTCGCGGTGTTCCACTCTGGGCAGGGGAAAGTCTGTTAGATGTACTGATTCGGGATCGTCTTCTTTGGAAGACGCGTCTTTTAGCCGCAGGTTCCGCCAAATAGCGTCGGTGGTAAAGGGCATGAAGGGAGAAGCGACAATAATGAGTGTTTTGAGCGCGTCGTATAACGTGCCGTAGGCCTCAAGTTTGTCGGTATCGTTTTCGCTGCGCCAGAAACGGCGGCGGGAACGGCGGATGTACCAGTTGTTGAGCAGGTCTATAAACGCGACGATGGGGTCAACCGCGCGGGAGAGGTCATAGGAGTCCAGCGCTCCGCCTACCTGTTCTTTAAGGCTTTCCGCTTCGGATAAAATCCACTGATCAAGGGGATTGGCGGGACATTCCGGCGCGCCTTCGGGGCTTACCTTGTCGATGTTGGCGTAAGTGACAAAAAAACTGTAGGCGTTCCACAGCGGGATGATGATGCTTTTAAGCACCTCGCGCACACCCTCGTCGCTGTAACGGAGATCATCGGCTTTTATCAGCGCCGAATGGACAAGGAAAAGTCTGACCGCGTCGGCCCCGTAAGCGTTAATGACATCCACGGGATCGGTATAATTTTTGAGCTGCTTGCTCATTTTTTTGCCGTCCGACGCCAGAACCATGCCGCTGACAATACAGTTGCGGAAAGCCGGTTTTTTGAACAGCGCCGCGGCAAGCACGGTGAGGGTGTAAAACCAGCCCCTGGTCTGATCAAGGCTTTCGCTGATAAAGTCCGCGGGGAAATGGTTTTCAAAAAATTCTTTGTTCTCAAAAGGATAATGATTCTGGGCATAGGTCATGGCGCCTGATTCAAACCAGCAGTCCAGCACTTCGGGTATCCGCCGCATAGTGCCTTTGCAATCTTTGTTATCACAGGGAATGGTAATATCATCAACAAAATGTTTGTGAAGGTCCTGAGGGTATACGCCGGAAAGTTCTTTTAATTCGTCGCGGCTGCCGACGCAGATGGTTTTGCCGCAGTCGGGGCATCGCCAGATGGGAAGGGGGTTGCCCCAGTAGCGGTTGCGGCTAATGGCCCAGTCCCGTGCCCCCTCCAGCCATTTGCCGAATCTGCCTTCCTTGATATGCTCCGGAACCCAGTAGATTTGGCTGTTTGCGTCTAACATATCTTTTTTTATTTTTTCCACGCTGACAAACCACGAGCCGACGGCGCGGTAAATGAGCGGGTGGCCGCATCTCCAGCAGTGGGGGTAGGCGTGGAGCACCTGTTCCCGTTTGACGAGTTTTCCTTCGGCTTTGAGCCGATCCATGATGGCCTTGTCGGCGTCTTTGACAAACAGTCCCGCGTAATCAGGGACTTCCGCGGTGAATTTACATTCCGCGTCTACCGGGCAGATGACTGGTATGCCGGTTCCTTTAAGCACTCTCGCGTCGTCTTCGCCGAAACCGGGGGCGGTATGCACGATGCCCGTGCCGTCTTCGGTGGTAACAAAGTCGCCCAGAAAAGTGTGGAAGGCGTTAGGCGCGTCTTTGAAGTAGGGAAACAGCGGTTCGTATTGAATGCTTTTGAGTTCCACTCCTTTCTTGCGCCAGATTATTTTATATTGGGAATTGTCTTTGTAATACGCGGGCAGTCTTGCTTCCGCTAATATGTAGTGTTCGGCTTGATCTTCGATTAACACATAGTCGATGTCGGGGCCGAGGGTGAGGGCAAGATTCGAGGGCAGTGTCCAGGGAGTAGTTGTCCACGCGAGCAGATAGGCGTTACCGCTCTCTATTCCAAACTTTTTTCCGTCAACAATTTTGAACCGTACCGTGATTGCCGGATCATGCACATCCTGGTAACCGCCGAGGTTAAGTTCATGGTTGGACAGGACGGTAGAACAGCGGGGGCAATAGGGGAGTATGTAGTGGCCTTCGTAGAGGAGGCCTTTGTCCCAGAGGGACTTCATAACCCACCAGATGGATTCCATGTAATCCGAATTCATGGTTTTGTAGTCGTTGTCAAAATCTACCCACCGCCCCAGCCGGGTGATGGTTTGCCGCCATTCCTTGACGTAGCGCAGAACCGCGGCGCGGCAGGTTTCGTTAAATTGCGCTATGCCGAATTTTTCGATGTCGGTTTTGGAATTGAGGCCGAGTTCTTTTTCAATAAGGTTTTCTATGGGCAGGCCGTGACAGTCCCAGCCGAAGCGGCGTTCGACTTTTTTGCCTTTCATGGTCTGGTAGCGGGGAATGATGTCTTTTATGGTGCTGGGAATGAAGTGTCCGAAGTGGGGAAGGCCGGTGGCAAAGGGGGGGCCGTCGTAAAAAACGAATTCTTCCTTTCCTTCCCGCCGGGAAACGGATTGTTCAAAGGTATGGTTTTGTTCCCAGAACTTGAGGATTTCTTCTTCCATGCGGGGAAAATTAACTTTTGCATCAACGGGCTGGTACACAGATTCCTCCTACGGTACGAATATGCCATAAATCAGGGGTTTTTGTAAGGGGTTGGGGAATTATCTCTTAGCAGACGCTACAACTGCCACTTTTCGCCGGTATCGCTTTGCATGATTGCGACGCGTTTTTCAATGTCCAGCACCCGAACCTGCAGACGGCGCATGGCGCCGCTTCCGATTATGCCGATAACAACAATGGTATTTGCTCCCGCCGCGTTGCCGATGCTGACAAAATCATCATCACTGACATAGCCGGACATCTGGAAATTTTGTTCCGCTTCAATTAACGCGGTGTTTTCCCGGTCGACAACGCGTATTCCTTTTCTGATAAAGCCGGAAGTTATATTGTCAACAACCGCCTCCGTCAGCGGGTTGGCGGCGGCATTGTTATAAATCCACACCCGCGCATTTTTGGGAAGAACCTTCTGAATTTCATCGCTCGCAAAAGCGGCAACCCGTTCTGTCTGGCCCCGGTCATTGGCATATTCGCTGGCAAGCGTCGCCTGATCCTGTAAAATTTTGTTCAGCCGGGCAAGAATTTCCCGCGCGCGGGGGTTTCCCGTTTCTTCAGAAACCCGCCGCATAAGATTCGCCGCAGCCATGGTATCTCCCAGCGTTTCATGGAGGATAGACGCGTTCTCCGCCGCGGCAAAACTGCCGTACTGGTCATATATTCTCAGGTAGGCTTCACGGGCGATTAAATAATTTCCCGCTTTTACCTGGGCAAGGGTGTCTTTCATTTCCGCCTGCAATACTTTATCTTTTGATTTATCATTTGCCAAAGAGCGGCTTTCAACGGCGGTATAGGGGGCAATGTCCCGGCCAAGAGATCTGAGTTGGCTGTCAATAATAGACCGCAGAATCTCGATTGTGGGTTTAAGCTCGCCGCTGTTTTCACTGGAACTGCTGCTGCTTCCCTTTCTGGAAACCGGCCCGATAAGGCTTCCGTCGCGTGAGCGCGTAAGCGAATAGTTAAACTCAATTTCTACATTCCGCTCATAAGTGGTATAATATATTGTATTGCCCTCTTTATTTTTGTATTGCCCCTGAGTGGCGCTGTCTTTTGAAACAATCCGTATTATCCGCCCGGTAAACAGGGCGTCCGCATAATTCTCAATATTTTGATTATTTCTTCGCATGCGTTCAATTTCCGAGGGGTCTATCAGGGTAAAATAATTCAGCGTCTGGATTCTATTGGTTGCGGCCGTCGTGGCATACTGGGCCATCTCTCTATAAATTCTGTCTTGGGAAACGGCTTCAAAGGGCATAATCGCGATGCGTTTGATGCCGGCGGTATTTAAGGTCGGCGGGCGTTGTACTCTTAGTTGAATCGTTGTCGCGCAGGCTGAAAGAATCAAAAACAGCAGTATGGGCAACGTTGCGGTTTTCAAAATGTTTTTGAGTTTCATAGCGACTTCCTTTTGTTTCAGCATATTCTATTAAGCGGAAATATTCCAGTCTGTCTTAAACTTGACCCACAGAATTAATCGCTATTTCGGCAGGGGGAGGCGCTGCGGGCGCGCCGGCGGCGGGCGGAAACGCTTGTTGAGTCCGCCTACGGAGCCTCCCAGCACCTCAATTACCAAGCAGATCGTAATACTTGAAATATTATTGTATTGAGGTGCTGGGCCTTTATTGTCCCTACCCTCGTTACCTTTGCTCGCTGGTCTCCTCCGGCGGGGAATTCCAAATGTTTCCGCCCGCCGCCGGCGCGCCCGCAGCGCCTCCCCCTGCCGGATTGTTTTTATTGTGGGTCAAGTTTAGCCGTTATAGCGCACGGGTCATGCGCCGGTTACTGTTTTGTCCATACCCTCGGCTCGCCGGAATATCTTTCTGTTACGGTATACGTTCCTGGGCCTCCGGCAGGATACTTGTCTTGCAAGTCGCCGTTGAATGCAGTATAAGTACTGCTCCCTAAACTTTTAGCAGTAATCGTACCTTGAAACGTTACGCTGGTAAGGTTCTTGCAACCCCAAAAAGCTTGCCCCCCAATGCCGGTAACACTGTTGGGTACAGTGTTACAGTTTCCTTACGCTTATCCATAAGTACGCTTTATTACTCATAAGTCTATACCACATAAGGAATTAAGTCAAGTTATTTTTTCATAATTATTCACAACTATTTATAATTACTCACTACTATTCAACAAATATGATGTCATTTCTGGTGTAACATTAGCATAATTTATTTTATTACATTTAACAAACCCGAATTTTTATTACCTCAGACCCTATTAAAAATATCCTCCAAAACGTCAATAGAAGCCCATAGAACGACATTTATGCCTGTTACCGTACATTTTCACCTTAAACGCTATCCAAGCCTTCTACAGGCCATTTTTGGCATTTTCAATATAAATGTCGCATAACGAATGAAAAATATCACGAAATGACCGCCTCCAACAGTTTAGGCTTTGACCGAATGGATAAAATAAATATGTGGTCAGATACTTCCCCCGCAAAAGACCGCCAAAAACCGCAAAAGCCGCACAGCGGGGAGCAAATCGTAATATGCCCACCCACGCCGTGCAACCTTCAAAACCAGCGTACTCAGGCGGCAATATGAAGGCGGCATATATTGTCCCTCCCCCTCGCCGCCAGCTTCCCCCACTCATAAGAAAAAAGGAGGGGTTTGCTCTCTCCACCTGAATACATGGCACAAGCCCCTGTTTTATCAAAAAAGTCAAAGTGCAACAGGGCAATCAAAAACTAAACCATATTTCCGTAAACCATGTATTCAGGTTCCGGTCGCAAACCCGTCCTTCAACGGCTCAAAGGGGGAGGGACAGCCCACCGCCGTAGCGGTGGGCTGCAAGGTAAAAAAAAACGCAAACATCCATGTTTGCGTTTTTTTTTCTCAAGGGCGGCGTCCTGCCGCCCCCGCCTTCATATTGCCGCAACGGGGCGTAATAAGCCCACCCAAACCCCGATACCTACAAGAACAGCGTACTCAGCCCCGCTGTAACCCAACCGATACCTTTATTCGCAATTCCCAAACTGAAACATAGTCCCGCCCAAACCCACCGCACCGCAACTGCTTGAAGCCAGTTGCGGCACGGCGAGTTTGTGCGTTGTGGGGCAACCCAATAAGAAAACTTTATCTACCACACAAAGCGTTTAAGAAACCATTACTCCGTAAGACCCGCCCCCCTTACGGGCGGCGGGCGTTTACTCACAAAAAAACTTTATTCAGCTTCGCCACGGCGCAAGCACCCGCTCAAAAATAGCACGGCGTTAAGCCGTGTTGATGAAAAAAAGCAACACAGCGTAGCGCAAATAAAAACCACTATTACAACAAAGGCGGGGCTGATTTATCAGCCCCAGCGCGCGCCCTGTTACTTTTTCGACATATAAAATCTTATTTCAAGGCGCGTAAACGCGCCACGGTACTTGCGCCGTGCCTGATGATATTCATCTCCGATACCGTATGACAAATGACGAGATTTTACCCGAAATTTGGTAACTTCCCTATAGGCTTTTTTTATAAACAACTCTTACTATATATTTTTGTCATTTTTGTCATTACATGAAAATAAATGAAATATTATTCCTTTTTATATATATTCCTTGAGGCTGATTTTTGATGAAACCCCCCCATTAATGATGACAAAACCATTGTCATAAATGACAACAATTTTTGTCATGGTGCGCCGGAATTTTTGATACGGGGAGAGCGTGCGCCCCCAAAATTGCCATTATTTGTTATTTACAGATTTTCTTATGTCAAAAAAAGCCTTTTTTTGGCGTTTTTTCCAGCCCAACTATAGGGGCGCACGGGGGTAACCGAGGGACTGCGCCACGTTAAGGGGCGTTGACGGACAAATGCGACACGTTACCGCGCACAATAAAAGCCACAGTTTACCTAAACGGTAGCACGGCTTTAGCCGTGCGTGTGCGCGGCGGAAACCTGTAACAGTCCCCCACGACCAATAAAGGGAGGCGGGATTTATCCCGCCGTCCACGCCGCGGACAAACCGAGGTATACTACATTTTCGAGGAATTTCCTAAAAGCGATACAACTCTATTGCTTATTCTCCGCCAGCCCAATCCCCACCCAAAACCGTATATCTGATTTTCTGCCTTGCGTAAACCCAATCTCTTTAAGCCGCATGGTAAAAAACCGTTCACTTACTGCGTGTTCTTTATTCTCATTGCACCAATCGGCGTATGCTTTATACAAATCCTTAATCTGTATTGACACATCATACCCTTTTATACAGCGTTCTTTAATAAAGTTGCCTATTACGTCCATTTCACCACGGTACTCGTCCGTAGCGTTAAGAATGACCGGAGGGGCAACTAAACCCTCCCGCCGCCATCGTTGCGTACCTTCCAACAACCAGTTAAGTATACCGCTTGTTTCTTGTTTCAGTTTTTCCTCCAGATTTTTATCCTGTTTTTCTTTCGGTATAGTTGTCGTAAACGGTATCAACATTATGCGCCGCCATATTCCGTGGTCAGTTCCTTTAATTACTGGTTTATGGTTTGTTGCCATGAAAATCTTAAATGTCGGTATAAAATTAAAATATTCCCCATATAAAAAACGGGCGGTAATCTGGTCATTTCCGGTAATCTTTTTAATAAGCGTTTCCGACAGCCGCCGCCCCTGCTCCGCTTCCGTAGTAGTAACAAACCTTGTACCCCGTAATCGTGCTATATCATTGGTATTTTGGTCATTATTTTTTTTCATAAAACTTTCTGTCGGTGTAGCAATGGCGTAATCACCGAGTATATACTGTATCGTATTCAAAAAAGTTGTTTTCCCATTAGCCCCGCTTCCATACAGAATAAACATAGTCTGCTCTTCTATGTTTCCGGTTAAAGCCCACCCCGCCGCGGTTTGCAAAAAATTGATAAGGTCCGCTTTATAGTTCATTATTTCACGAATAAACTGCTTCCACAGCGGACAATCGGCGGCGGGATTATATTCTACATTGGCAATCTTGGTAATCATATCCTCTTGGCAATGAGCCATAAATTCACCCGACAATACGTTAATCGTACCGTTACGAACATTCAGTAAATACGGATTTTTATCCAGGTCATCAGCCTTGATATTCAACTCTTTAATATATTGAGCCGTTTTAATCATGGCTTCACGTCTGCGGACGCTCTCGCTTATCTTGGCAAAATTTTCAATTTCGTTACGTTCCCGGTAATCGTCCGTTTTTGAAAGTTCGTCATAGATATTGCGTACCGTTTCAAGTCCCTTTTCATGCACCAAAGCCCCGCCCTCATCAGTTTCCCAATGCGTACCGTTCCACACCAGCCATTTTTTCCATGCGGGGAAATACCGAATATCCCTTTTATGTTCCCTCATAAGTCGCTCGGCATTAGTAGCGTCAGTAAACTGGATATTCCCTTTTTTCAATTCCATAATCCGCAAAAAGATACTCTCGTCTCCGATTTGTCCTTTCATATGAACCTCCGTATGTGTTTTATATTTTTGAAAACTCTTTGGTTTTCAAAACGCTTGTGTACAGGATAAAAACGGCGAGATAGCAAGTAATTAGATAAAGTGTATGATTTTCCCCTTGCTGAAAACCACAAAAAACAAGTAAAATAAGGATAAGAGGAGTTATTATGCCGCAATCGCAAACCATGACCCTTGACGAAAAACTTGCTATTTCATGCAAAGCCGCTGAATTAAGGAAAGCTGGAGATAAAGAGGGTGCTATCCGCCTTATGAAGACAGCCCCCATGCCGCCATATTTAGCAAAAGTAATGAAAGAGAAAATGGGGCCTGATTATTTAATAAACGGCGGCTGGAATTTATCAGAGGCAGAGGCTGAATTTGGAATTGACTGGATTAGTAGATAGTATCAATGCCGCAGCTTTAGCCATTGATTTTGGCCGAAAAGGTTTTGCCACCAGAGGAAAAGCGGAAGAAGGGCGCATTTCCTATGAGGAAGGCATAGATACAGCCATGTCCGCTTTTCAGGAAGCCTCGAACCAAAAGTTCACAGCGACCGCCGACCCCCAAACCATAATCCTAGCCGAGTACACCTTTTTAACACAGGAACTTGAATTTTGCGAAAAAACCGACAAAGACACTATAAGCAGTTTAACTAAAGCCATACGATTTTTTGATGATGCTTTCCTTGCCCTCGAAGTGGTAAAGGATAAAACCCTTTATCAATGCGTTGATAAAGCCATTCCCCACGATAAAGATTACCGTGTAAGCGGCTTCCCTAAAGACGCTTTTCATATTGCCAGTGGTTCCCACAAGGCAAGGCTGAAAAACATACTCAAAACTCCCGGATTAGACCCTATAGAAAAAGCCCTTCTCAAACAACGGCTTGTCAACCTTTCTACCGGACAGAAAAAGTATGTGGAGTTGCAGGAGAAAGCGTTAACAAATTAGGAATGAGGAATTAGGAGTTAGGAATAAAGAAAATCAAGAAGATTACTCTATTCTCCATACCCTCGCCTTTCTTCTCTATTCCTAATTCCTCACTCCTAATTCCTAATTCTTTTTTGACCCGATAGAAAAAGCCTTGTTAAACCAGCGGCTTGATACACTTAAAGCAGGGCAAGAAGGGTATGTGGAAATGCAGAGGAAAGCGTTGGCAAAATAACAATTTTATTGTTAACTATCGTAACATGATATTTCACGCTTTGATTGGTTTCATTGTTCATACCTAAAATATAAGTATGCCCGCTTCAAACCGAAATAAGAGTTTTGTGCAATTTTGGGGGTAAAATGCCTTTTTCTTTCCTAATAATTCTCATTGTTCATTGCTATCGCCAACTTCGTTGGCACTTGCTCATTATTAAGGGAAAGTCTAGATTTTCAGGTTCAAATTCAGATACCCATATATAGAAAAAAATGGCTGTTTCTTCTAAAATGAATAGCTAGGTAATACTGATTATACAGGGAGCAATCACATGAATATCTTAATCATAGACGGCATGGGCGGCGGCATTGGCAAGTC